>Ga0114999_10000017_pt1 | contig 227234 bp, 196 predicted proteins | sample ArcticOcean_MG_C_3_FD_89820 | JGI IMG/M metagenome (GOLD analysis project Ga0114999, IMG submission 89820) | Marine microbial communities from western Arctic Ocean - ArcticOcean_MG_CB8_126 | ecosystem: Environmental > Aquatic > Marine > Oceanic | place: Arctic Ocean: Canada Basin | collected...
GAAATTAACCCGGCCGTGCAATAAGATTGGCCGGGCTAATTCTCCTGAATCGCATATATACAAGGAGTATAGAGATGACAACGCAGACCGTTAAACCAATGAATGGTCGGGAGCGGGTGCTGGCGGCTCTGAAGAGAGCGCCGGTGGATCGCACCCCTGTATGTAATCCGACGTCAGTGGCCACGGTGGAACTCATGGACCTGGTAAACGCCCCTTTCCCGGATGCCAATAGAAAGCCGGAATTGATGGCTCGCCTGGCGGCGACGGGGTATACGGAACTGGGCTTTGACAGCATCATGCCGGTCTTTACCATCATTCAGGAATCATCGGCTCTGGGTTGCCAGATTCAATGGGAACAGAAAGACAACTGGCCGACCGTTAAAATGCGAGAACCGATCTGGACAGATGTAGACGATATCAAGATTCCATCGGATTTCTTAACCCATCCTGATACCAAGTGTGTGCTTGATGCGATTAAAATACTGAAAAAAGAATACGGTGATGAGGTGGCTATCATCGGTAAGACCATGGGGCCCTGGTCACTCGGTTATCACTGTTTTGGTGTAGAGCCCTTCCTGTTGATGTCTCTGGATGATCCAGGCAAAACAGCCCTTGCGCTCGACCGGATGAAGGAAGCAACGGTGCAGTTCGGTGTTGCTCAGATCGAAGCCGGTGTGGATGCATTGACGCTACCGGACCACGCGACTGGCGATCTGGTCAGCGGAGATTATTATAAACGATTCCTCCGCGATCTACATATTGAATTGGTCGAAGAGATTCCCATACCGCTCATTATGCATATTTGCGGGCGCACGGTAGACCGGATGGATTATATTGCTCAGACAGGATTTGCGGCCTTTCATTACGATTCCAAAAATGAACCGGATGAATCCATGGATGTGATTAAGAACAGGATTGCCCTGGTGGGCAATATAAATAATCCGGAAACGCTCTTTGCCAGAGGGCCCGAAGAAGTACGGGCAGAGGTCTACAAAAACCTTGATTCAGGTGTACATTTGATTGGCCCGGAATGTGCTATTCCATTGCAGACTTCTATCGGTAATCTCAAGGAAATACCTCAGGCTGTACGGGATTGGCATCAGGAAAAGGCTGCATAGGGACATGACAAAAACGACGAATCGTTTCTATAGTAGATTCAGGGCATGCGCGGTGTCTACTTGGTAGCAGGAGAGATTTGCACAGGAGGTAAATAGGCTGGTATGGCAGATATTAATGATGTAGACAATGAATTTCTGAGAGATGAAATAGAAGAGTTTATTGAGCGGCCGGACGAACGAGAGCGTATCATCAATACGTTTGCGCAATGCTCTCCAGACATGCTGAAAATTGCTGCAGCCCTCGTTGATGGGGATAATACCGGGGTGGATGAAATGACCAAGGCAGCCCTCGACGCTGGAACAGAAGCACTGGAGATTATGGATGACGGGTTGATATCCGGTATGGGGGTTGTCGGGATCAAGTTCCGGGAAAACTTTATTTTCGTCCCGGAGGTGCTGGCTTGTGCACGGGCGATGAAAGCAGGTATGGCCTATATCGAACCCATTTTATCTGCTGCTGGTATCCAACCTATTGGGACGGTCGTGATGGGTACGGTAAAAGGGGATTTGCACGACATCGGAAAAAATCTCTGCATCATGATGTTGCGCGGGGCTGGATTTGTTGTTCATGACCTCGGTGTAGATACTTCAGAAGATGAGTTTATCGAGGCCATCGAAGAGCATGGGGCCCTGCTGATGGGCATGTCTGCGCTCTTAACGACCACCATGCCCAACATGGGCAAGACAATAGATGCTTTTATCGATGCGGATCTGCGCGAAGAGGTTAAGATTATGGTGGGCGGTGCGTCCGTCACCCAGGAATTTTCAGATGATATGGGCGCGGACGGCACGGCAGAGGATGCGATGGGCTGTGTAGAACTGGCCACACGATTGCTCAAGGAATTTAAGGAAGAACGTGAATCGTAATTTAGTCTTTCAGATTTAGAATGGTCGCGCTTGCTTCACCATACCCTTCAATTGTGCATGCGCATGCACAATTGAAGGCGCCCCATTGTTAAGCTACGGGGCACCCCTCCATGAAGGACCACAAACGACAAAACCACCATGCAGAAAATAGACAAAGAAGCTTATCAACAGCGTTTAGATAAGATTACGGCCATCTACGCTGATATGATGGTTCATGCCGATGACCAGGCAACCTATCGATGTCCCTACAGAAATCGGCTCGACGAATGTACAGCTCAGTTCGGATGTCGAAATCAGCGAAAAGCACGGACTGAAGATGGTCCGTTGATTTGCGGAGAGGATGGCAACCTGGATTACCGGAGTGCATGGGAAACCAAAGTGGCGGACAAAGAAGCATCGAAAGCTGGAGGACCACTTGAATATGGTTCCGGTCGTATGACACATGAGGGTGAAACCTGTGGGCTTACTGTTGGAAAGACGATTTTCGACTATGCGGATGATCTGGCCGTTCAGGTGCCTACGTCCTGCGAGCGGACGGGTAGCTGCCATGAGTGTATTGTTGAAATCACGCAGGGTATGGACGCCCTCAGTTCCAAAACTGAGGTTGAATCGTTTTTGCGGGAAAACTATCGCCTGGCCTGTCAGGCTATTGTTGAAGATGCCGATACAGCCATTGCTTTTACCCCCCTGCGACGTACACCAAAAATACTCACCGTCACCCAGGAGAAGACTGTCGCACTTGCCCCGATGGTTACGCGCGAAGGCGAGGTGGTTTATTACAATGGAGAGCCAATAGACACCTATCGTGGACATATCTATGGGCTGGCGATTGATCTGGGCACAACGACCGTGGTGATGGACCTGGTGGACCTGGAGACGGGGAAAAGTGTTCATATCAGTTCTTTCGAGAACCCCCAGCGTTTCGGAGGCAGTGATGTTATGAATCGCATCTCCTACGATGGAGTGCATCAAGGTGAACTTCGGAAGGCTGTGGTCCATGCGTTAAACCATGAGATCATGATGCTGGCGAAACAGAAAGGGTTTGTTCGTCAGGAAATATATGAAGTCGTGGTGGCCGGTAATTCTACCATGCGGGACATCTTCTTCAAGCTTGATGTCCAGGATATTGGTCAAAAGCCGTATAAGTCGATCACAGAGCATGAATATCTGGCCGGTAAGCGCACGAGCACGTCCATATTAATGAATACCCGTCGAATCGGGATTCGGGTGAATCCAAAGGCCAAGGTTTATGGTCTGCCTCTCGTTGCCAGCCATGTCGGTGGAGATGTAGCGGCTGATCTGATGGCAATTGATATGGTCTCACAACCAGGCATCACCATGCTGGTAGACGTGGGAACCAATACTGAGGTTGTTGTTGCGGCCGACGGGCAAATCGTTACCGCGTCTTGTCCTGCCGGTCCTGCCTTTGAAGGCGGCGGCATCAAATACGGCATGCCCGGATATGAAGGGGCTATCGAATCCATTCGGTGGAACGATGGGGATATGACGTATACCACCATCGGAGATAAGACGCCTCAAGGCTTGTGCGGATCAGGATTGATTGACCTACTGGCGGAGCTCCGGCGGTATGATCAGATGAAGCCTAAGGGAATATTCGCTGATAGAAAACAATATGAAATAATGGTGGTACCTGAACAGGGGATCACCTTATCCAGGGAAGATGCCAGTAATTTAGCCCAGGCTAAAGCGGCCAACTATTGTGGGCAGTATATTGTTATGCGGACGCTCGGAATCAACCCGGCTGATGTGGACACCCTCTATCTGGCGGGTGGTTTTGCCAACTACGTCAATGTAACCAATGCCATCGATATCGGTTTTCTGGCTCCCGTACCAGAAGATCGAATTGTAAAAGTCGGCAACGCGGCTGTGCAGGGTGCCCGGGAAGTCCTTCTCTCTCGAAGCAAACGTGAGGAAGTTGAGCAATTGGTCAAACGTATTAAGCATATCGAGTTGGAAACAACCCCCGACTTCTTCGAGATCTTCGTCGAAGCCTGCCAGTTCAAGCCGATGCCAAAGACATTAGTTTAAACCTCCCCAAGTGCCGAATCGTCATCGTTTTACTCATCCCGCTCCACTTATCCCTGCTTTGATCAGAAGGTCCTGTTAATCCGAAACAATACCTGCCAATCTTTATTGGGGCTATCGAGTTGTCTGGCAAAACAGGCACTTATGCCCCCCATTTTTAAACCGAGACCTGCGCTGGATCGGATGTTTCTTTTCGTCTGGATACCCCCGCTACCTGTCTGACCGGTGACCAGGGGCGGTGGGTTTTTGGAGAACCAGGCGGAACCGGTATCGAAAAAGGCACCGACGGTAAACAGCCACGGGCCATTTGCTATGCCACAAGTCGTTATCGAACCAGTATTCTGCGTTAAATAACATCATACACTCACCAGTAAACGCTTTATACCCAAAACCACGCATCGTGGAAATACCACCCAGATCGTAAAGATATTGTTGCGGTAGATTGCCGTCGGCTGATCCTATGCGTAATCGAACATCAAGTCGCATATCCCGTCCTAAAGACTGATATCTTCTTGAATCCAGCAAATACCGATCAAACGAATGGTCCCCGCCGAAGGTCCCCCCTGCGCTTTCTACAAGACCGGAGACCAGCCAGCCGCGATTCGGATCGCTTCGACTGTTTCGGGTGTCAAATCGAATTTCACCACGAAGGCAGTTAATACGTCCATTATCAATCGAAGGGTTAATCCGAAACGTATCGTTTACATATTTATTTTCAAACAGTCGCCAGTTTACAGTGTTGGACATGGATTCAAATGTATTTTGTTGATACCGTCCTGTGAGATGTATCATGTTATGGATATTGTAAGCCCCGTAAGTGCTCCAACCCTCTCGACGATAATAATCTCTGAAATCATATCTAAATAGCGCGCCTGGAAATGAGTTTTCCATCTCGCCTATAAGCCAGGCGTCTTGCGTTTCTGTACGATCATGGATCTCAAAACCCGCCGATAAAATTTGGCTGCGGCCGAGAAACTGATAGATTTCTCCACCAGCCTGATATTGCCACCTTTCGCTGCTGAATGCATATCCCGCTTCACCAAACGGGGTCAATCCAAATCGGCCACGATAGGCCCCCGCTGGCGAAAACCGACGTATCCACCATCAACGCGATTGTACCGGACGTCATATCCTGTATTTCCCTGCAAATTACAATCGTTCGATGGGGTTCTGACCGTTGCTGTAAAGCCCGTTCTACCTGTTGCCTGATTTCAACCGACTCGATACGCTGGACCGGACCATCTTCTCCAGCTACCGTCTCAGATAGCTGCATGTCCTGGTTCTCCGGAACGACCCGTTTCCGATAACTTTGCCGCTTTTTTATGGCATCGATACAGGCGTTGCGTGTCACGCGCATAATATAGGCCGGCAGCTTATCCTCCTGGACGGTACGGTAATAATGCCACAGGCTGATCAGGACATCCTGTGTCGTCTCTTCTGCATCTTCACGACGCCCTCAATAATAAAGGGCAAAGCCGTATATGCGTTGTTTATGCTGGTCAACCAGCTTCCGAAATTGTCGCATGCGCCATCACGGTTCAAATCTGTGTTTCTCATGTATAAACGGATCTCAATAATTAAATGTTACATATTGGACTGAAAAAATGAATGGAGGGTGACAAAAAAGTTTCGAGTTCTGAGTTTTGGGTTCTGGTTTCCGAGTTCTGAGGTCCGGTATTGCATCGTCTAAGCTCAGAACTCAGAACTCAGAACTTCACACTAATCCGTTGACACATGGGATCATCCATCATACTCTATTGCCATATATTTGCATCATTCAAAACTTTGAATAGGAGCCGGGTATGCCAAACCGAAAGTGGTTATTATTTTTTGCTGTTATGTTTGCACTGACATCCGTACGGGTGGTTTACGCCCAGGCGCCCTACCGAATTTTGCTCACCAACGATGACGGATATGATTCGCCGGGCATTATGGCCCTTTATGACGAACTTTCGGCGATGCCGAATACGGAGATTCTGATTGTTGCGCCAAATGTAAATTACAGTGGCGCCGGGCACTGGGTTAACATACGAGAACCTTTTTTCGTAGTGGATATAAAAAGGGAGGACCAGTTGATAGGCCATCATGTCAATGTCCCGCCGGCCTCCTGTGTCGCCATTGGCGTCCGTTCTTTGATGAGTCCCAAGCCAGATCTGGTCATCTCAGGTGTAAATCGGGGGGCTAACGCGGGCCTCGTTACCCTTAGCTCAGGTACGGTGGCAGGGGCTCGTGAAGGCGCGATGAACGGGATTCAAGCCATAGCCGTTTCGCTCGATCGGCCCCGATCACGTCAGCCTCTGGATTTTGCACAGGCGGTGCAATATGCCCGGAAGATCGTAGAGGCCGCACGGAAAGATCCCTTGCCGTTTGGCGTGTTTTTAAATGTGAATATACCGGCCCAGGATCGCGAGATCCAAGGCATTCGGGCTACACGACAGAGTAACCGGGATCTGGAATTTGAATATATTCCCCAAACGAGTCCATTCGGTAGAAAACTCTACTGGCAAACACGTAAACGCGTCCTCGAATCGGCGGAAGAGGGGACGGATGAATGGGCGATGGTCAATGGATTTGTATCCATTACCCCATTCCAGATCAACCAGACTACCGACGTGGAAGTGAAGGGATTGAAGGCATTGGTGAATGAGTGATTTGTTGATTTGTTAATTCGGTAAATCTTTGTCAGCTAATGGTGGGTTAATAAAGATGAGGAAAAAATTGTACCCTGCAAGGACGCATCGGACGCATACGATTTGCAGGGCACACGCGACTGCACAGAGTTCCGAACCTATGGTCATTGCAGGTCGGGTTGATTATATAGATCGGGATAAGACTCGGGCGAGGTTAAAGGATGAGACCGGTGTTATAGAGATTGAGGCTAAAGAGGATGAGACGAACAACAAGTTGTCTTTCGGATTGTCAGACCTCATAGAATGTTCAGGGCAGGTAGAGAATGGCCATTTTATTGCTACTGCGTTTCGTCTGCTTTCCCCTTCTCTCTGCCCGGCCCCCGACTCGATTAACCCTGACATACTTAAATTACGCGCTCAGGTGCTCCAGTATACCCGGCGTTTTTTCGATGAGCGGGATTTTCTATCTGTCGATACACCAACCTTCATGACGACACCGGACCTTACACCAGCCCTGGCATCATTCGAGACCCCATACCGTAATGATACGGGGCATACACAACCATTTTATCTGCAAACGTCTCCTGAACATTATATGAAACGATTGGTGGCCGCCGGGTGTGAACGCATATACCAGATTTGCCGGTTTTACCGAAATGGGGAGCGGTACGATACACACCACCCTGAATTTACTGGCCTTGAGTGGTATGAAGCGTATGCTGACTATCATCAGGTGATGAAGACCACCGAAGAATATATGTCCTCACTTGCGGTTGCTCTAAATCAGGAGATGAGGATCCTCTATCAGGATAATGCAATCGACTTGAGCCCGCCCTGGCCGCGCCAGACGGTGCGTGAAATCATGCTGGCGTATACCAAGATTGATCTGAATAAATGTCAGGCCGTAGACACTTTTTTCGATCAGGCGACGCGTCTGGGCTATGAAGTCCGAAATGACGATAGTTGGGATGATCTCTTTCATCGCATTTTTTTCCAGGCTGTGGAACCTGAGTTGCCCTCAGATCGGCCAATATTTTTAACGGAATATCCGGCACAACTTCCCTCCCTGGCCAGGTATGTACCCGATGATGAAAGATATGTCGAACGGTTCGAACTATACATAGGCGGGCTGGAACTGGCGAATGCGTTTACGGAGTTGACAGATCCAGCAGAACAAAGACGGCGGTTTGAAGCAGATCGAAAATTAAAACAGGATGTAGAAGGCTATGATGGTGGGATAGATGAGGCCCTGCTGGCTGCCTTGGACTACGGCATGCCGCCTACTGGGGGCATTGCGTTGGGGTTGGACCGGTTAATCATGTTGTTTGCTGATACGCCGATCATAGACCCCGTGATTCCATTCAGGAATTTTTAATATACCCTCCTCTGTATCTCATTTATAGATATCTGTAACAGGATGAAAATAAAGGTCTTTTAATTCATAAATCAAAACTTATAAATCAGAATTTACATAACTTAATCTGGAGGAAAACATGCGTGCGTTAATGTATATAGGGACGCGTCAGATGGAGATGCAGGATGTTCCAGAACCTCAGGCGGTCTCTGGCACGGTTGTTTTGAAGGTGGGGGCTGCTAGCATCTGCGGATCGGACCTGCACGGATTTCTTGGGATGAGCAAGAAGCGGGTGCCACCGCTGGTCATGGGGCATGAATTTACCGGTCAGGTCATTGAAATCGGTGGTGGTGTTGAGCATTTGGCTATTGGAGATCGCGTGACGGTCAATCCAATTTTGTCTTGCGGTCATTGTGTGGAATGCCAACGGGGCCGATCCAGTATTTGTCCAAAGCGGACCGTGATAGGGATTGATCATCCCGGAGCCTTTGCCAACTATATCTCCGTGCCCGCCCGCCTGTGCTTTAAGCTACCGGATCATATTGGTGATATAGAGGGCAGTATGGTTGAATCTCTGTCGAACGCCTTACATATTTTCGAGCGAAGTGTTCATAACCAGGGCTTTATCAAAAGTGTGGCGATTATCGGAGCAGGCACCCAGGGATTGTTGGCCTTACAGGTTGCCCGACATATCGGGGCCACACGTATTGCGATCACGGATATGGTGCCGTCCAGATTGGAAATGGCAACATCCCTCGGCGCCACGGTTGCGATTAATGTACGGGATACGGACCCTATAGAGGCCATTATGGAGATGACAGACGGTCAAGGTGTCGACGTGGCCGTAGAAGCGGTGGGTCATCCCGAAACACAGGAACAGGCGGTCAAGGTGCTAAAGCAAGGTGGTGAGGCGGTGTTGTTGGGTTTGGGGGCAGCATCGAATATGTCAATTGATGGGGTGACGATGGTGAATAAAGAACTGGTTGTCCGAGGGTCTTATGCGTATACAAATCTCGATTTTGCTTATTCCCTGGATTTGATTTCAAATGGAAAAATTGATGTGACTTCCATGGTCGTCACACGTGATCTGGAAGAAGGGGGAGCGTTGTTTGGTACGTTGGTGGACAATCCGGGGGATCTGATTAAAGTCGCGCTGTTACCCGCAGGATAGGGATAAAGATTATTTAAAATGGTAAAATAGAGGCGCAAAATTTGCGCCTCTATTTTATTGCATGCAGGTAGAAGAAGTTTAATAAGATTAAACCATATTGACTTGCATGGGCTTGTGAGATTGCGGCCTACCAGAAGCAGCGTTGAGAATCTGGTCTGGTGTCACCGGCGTCCGATTGAAATAATGCCCACCCAGGGCATCTGAGATGGCACACAGCAGGGCCGAGGCCGCGCAACCTTCCAATGGTTCACCAATCCCTCTTGAGCCAATGGGGTTCTGAGGATCGGCCTTATCCACGGCATCCGTCTTCATTTCGACCGGAACATCAAGGTAAGAGGGTGGTTTACACTGATACAAGGCCGTGTTGGCTGGCAATCCGAGTTGCGGATCGTAAGAATATCGTTCCATCGTAGCCAGGCCGAAGCCCATGACCGCGCCCCCCTTGATTTGCGTTTCAAGCCCTTGAGGATGCAAGACGGTGCCGCAATCCGCCACCCCGATGTAATCCAGGATTTCATACTTTCCAGTCTCGACATCTAATTCTATTTCAATGAATCCTGTGGCCAGGGCTGGAACGGTGCCTGTCTTCTCCAAATTGTCCTTAGCGACGCCAATCAATCCGCTGCCGGCAAGGCTTACCACCGCGCTTTTAGTCATTTTGTTTATATCTTCCGGCATTTCATAACCCGCATATTCTCCACCAAGTTCGATAGCGCGTTGGGCGGCTTGAGCGAAGGTCAGGCTCTGTGATCGATTTCTCTTGTGATACACTGTCTCATTGGCGATATCATACTCATCTGCCGTGCCGCCTAAATCTTTGGCCGCAATTTCCTGCAATTTTCTCTTTGCATCCATAGCGGCGACATAATTGGTGCGGGTCATGGTAAAAGAGGTATTGCTCCCGGCCTGGAGCAGGTTCCAGGGTAATCCTTTACGACTGTCGCCTCGTTCGACAATACAGTTATCCCAATTATACTTGAGTACCTCGGCGGCGGCACGTGAGGTTGCGCTATGGGAGAAGGTGCCGAGGTTTCCAACACCCGTATGTATATGTAGCTTTCCGTCGGGTGTAATACGGACCAGACCGTCGAACCCACTTGAGCCAGCAGGATGAAACGCCTGGCCAATACCTACACCAATGACTTTGGAACCATTTCGCTGACGGCTTCGACGTTTTTTCGCTTGCCAGTTAAATGCCCGAGCCCCTTTTGCTAAAGCTTCTTTCATGTAAGCACTCGTAACAGGGCCCTGGTTTCCTCCAACTTTGGATTTACTATCCGGGGCATTGATCCGGCGGATGGCCAACCGGTCAATCCCCAGTTGTTCCGCTGCTTTATCGATCAGGGGTTCGATGGCACAGGCAATCTGATTCTGTCCTGGTCCTCGCTGGGCACCGCGCATCGGGGTATTGGTATATACCGGGGTACCTCGAAAACGCATAGCTTGAGGCGTATACACCATCGAAGCCGCGCCACCTGCTGACCGATAGTCTCCAAAGCCGGCATAGGCCCCATTTTCCTGTACAACGTATAAGTCCAGGGCGGAGATACGCCCATTCGATTGAAAACCGATTTTAATACGTCCCTGGAATCCAGCTCGCGCAGATCCAAGGAAATATTCTTCCGTCCGGCTGATCCGCATCATAACGGGGCGATTGATTTTCTTAGACATGTGGGCAGGTATGGAGAGTGTGGGGTAAGCCCCTGCCTTCGATCCAAATCCGCCACCACAGTATTCTGCAATAAAGACCAGGTCTTCCGGTTCTATACCGATGTATCTGGCCATACCAGGCACGACAAAGGTCTGACTCTGCGTCGACCCATGCAGATAACACTTCCCATTTTCCCAGTAGGCCATGGCTGAACGGGGTTCCATGGAATGATGTGGATTATTAGCCGTAACAAAACTCTCGTCCAGGGTAAGTTTGGCTTTGTTAAATCCCTCATCAACATTGCCGTATGACCATTCGTTTGCAGCTTCACCGGTCGGACACTTATTTTCTCCTGCGGTCGCAAAATCCTGCGCGGTCCATTTGATCTTTTTAGAGGGCACTTCGCGGTTGCCGCGAATATTCCCATCTTCACGCGCGTCGGGTCCGCCGGGGTAAAGGCTTTCCAGGGGATCAAGGGTATAGGGCAAGGGTTCAAAATCTATTTTTATTTTTTCGATAGCATCGATGGCGGTCTTATCGTCCACGGCGGCCACAGCCAGAATTGGATCACCCACATAATGAGGCCGGTTGGTCAGAATTGGATTCCCCGGTCCCGGTTGTTCAGGCACATCGTCTGCGGTCAGGATGCCCAGGACGCCTGGTGTATTTTTTGCCTCAGAGGTATCCATGTTAAGAACACGTGCATTCGGTACCGGGCTTAAGAGCAAGCGGCAGTATACCATGCCTTCCACACGAAAATCCTCAGCATATTTTGCCTTGCCATTTACCTTGGCTTGCACGTCCGGAGGCGTGAAATTTTTACCAATGAGTTCTGCCATGTTATTATACTTCCTTTATTGTTAGCATGACGCCATGTTGGTCATTATTATGTATAATTATATAGATATCCATGTCCTATGGATGATCACCCGTAAGTGGGATTAAAATATATAAACTGAGGTTGTATATTATTTACTACACCTGCGCACTGAAGTTCTTCATATATACTGGGGTTGCAAGATCTTAAGTCAAGGAATAATCCATAGACTGGATAGATTGTCCGTTGTGATATTATCCCTTCGCTCAGGGGAAATCGAGCTGGGTATAGTCCTCATATCCTTTCAAAAAATCTACCTGTTCCAACATGGCATCACTCATTTTTCTATCACCACTTGGGGGAGGTTTTACAAGTGATACGATCCTTCTATAGAAATAGAAGCGTATACTTTTATATACTCGTTCTTTTTTGTGCCGGTTGTCAGCCCCCTGAAAGCATTCATAAACGGCCTAATGTCGATAATGGGCAAAAAGAAAATGGTATCTACACAGAACGACAGGCGGATCGAGGCCTGGTGATCTACAATAATGAATGCGCCCGTTGTCATGGTACGTTGCTTGATGATGGAACCGTTTCCCCACTCACAGGGCCTTATTTCTTGAGTGAATGGGCCGGTGAAGGCCGGACGCTCGACGTTTTTTTCAACCGGATGAAATCGGTCATGACGCCCAAAGGCGTTGTGTTGCCTGATCAAGAATGGGTGGAGGTGTTTGCCTATATTCTTCGGCGTAATGGCTATCCTGCAGGCGACAAGCGTTTAACCTCTGATTCTGAGGCGCTCGGGTCTGTTTCTATCACCAACCAAGGAGCAGAAGAAAGCGAAAATGACAGGCCGCCTGTTTTCGTTCGTGGGGAATACGGTATAATTCCACATAGCGCCAGTCCTATGCAATGGGAGTTGGAGGAAGCTGGTGAGCAATCCACGGAGTGGCTTTCGAAGAATCATGATTACACAGGTCGGCGGCAAGGAAACGCAACTCAGATCAACCGGACGAATACAGATCAGCTCCAATTGGTGAATCAATTCGAGATCAACCTGGATAATAATATGGTCTCTGGTCCGGTTATATATGAGGGCGTGATGTATGTGACCTCTGCCAATGCGACCGCAGCATTCGAGGCTGTTTCAGGAAAGCAGATCTGGCGTTATGACTGGGCACCGAAAGTCCTGACGACCCAAAGGGAGAATCAGGGTGTTGCGATCAAAAGCGGACGGGTCATACGCACGACCACAGATGGGTACCTTATCGCGCACAGGATGGGAAACGGCTCCCTCCTATGGGCCCGTCAGATCGCCGATCCAACGATCGGTGAAGTAATACGGATGGTGCCCTTGATAAATAAAAGTCTGATTCTGGTTGGCGGCCCAAACTGGTTGGCGGCTTTTAAAATAAAAAATGGCGAAGCTGTGTGGCGATATGATCATGAGTCAGGTTGGAATGATATAAATGATTTCGGTGAAATGTCAGGATCGTCATTAACGCTGGATGTGGATACGAACACGCTGTTTGCTATCATTGCACATGACCTTTTGGCTTTGAAAGTAAATACTGGTGCGTTGGTTTGGTCGGAACCCGTTGGATCAGACCTATCGAGGTCATATTTGGGGCCTCTGTTTCAAACACAAATAAACGAAACACCATACAAACTTGTAGGATCAGTGAATAAGGATGGATGGCTTCATGTTCTGGATAGGCCGACCCATCATGAAATTTATAGGGTAAACCTGATTCCGAAAGGTCTGGATGGTCAGGTGAGTGTTCAGGGCTATGAATTGGGGGGGAGTCCAGCCTACAATGAGGCGACAGGGATGCTATATATCCCGGCTGCTAGAAGGATGGACGGTGAGCAGGGGCCATCCAGAAATGATAATCTGGTATCAGGGACCCTTATTGCCGTAGAGGCTGCAACGGGTGAAATAAACTGGCAACACCATTCCATTATCCCATTGTCCACTGTTGTGACGACCACAGCAGGAGCTATTGTTTTTACTGGTAACTCAACTGGACATTTTCTTGTGCTGGATGGCCGAACGGGTCAGGTCCTGTTTCAATATAACACAAACAACCCTGTTGGTGAAAGTGTGACCTATGTTATTGATGGGAAACAATATATCGCAACCCTGTCTGGCAAAGGGGGAGAAAATCAGGGCAGCGGTAAGCCGGCTTCAGCGTATATATTCGCCCTACCGGATTAACCCACTGTTTTCGTCAAGGTCTCATCTATTAAAAACAGGTCGGTTAACAAGGCGCGGATATGTATAGAAGCGTTTACATTGTCGATGAGTTGGGAACTGATACCCGGTCTGGCCAGGACAAGTTGTAAAATGGCTTGTGCTTTTTTTGCATCTTCACCCATCGTATCAAGAAAAGGGCGGTAATCGTTCAACCCTTTTTCTTCCGCCAATTTATGGGCAGCGGATACGACGCTTTCAAGCGAGGTATTCATCTTGGTTAAATACGTTCTGATCTGTGATCCAGATCCCACGTCGTCTTGTTCTCTACCCTGGGCCGCATACGCCAGCATAAACTCATAACCGGATTCAATGGCTTCGATATGTTCTGCCCAGATGGAGGTATTGTTTTTACCCATTATTCCTGTTCCTGTTTGGCGTCTTCACGGTCCTTCTCGGTGACCCATTTTTCCGGATCATGGTAGGCGAGGTACTCTTTTTTCGTAACCCAGCCTTTAATCATAGAGCGGGTATAATGGCGTTTCTCTGGGCGAAATGCAAAATAAATGTGCATCAAGACCATGGGGATAAAGCATAATGAAGCAAAGCCATGCAAAACGTAGACGACGCCCCAGGTTGCACTGTCGAGAAAATATGGATCTCGCTCCCAGAAGGGGGAATCAATTTTAATCATCATCAGGATACCGGTTATGATCACGATGATACTGAATACTGTGATGATGTGATGATAGAGCTTTTGTAATAACCAGTATTTGCCTGGTGAAACTTTCAACTTTTCTATCTGGCCAGCCATGGATGAAAACAGATCTGAGAATTCTCGAAACTCTACCCACATGGACCGCCAATTCTGATATTTCAAGGCATACACGGTATGAAAAATAACTGAGGCCGTAAAAACTAATCCTGCGACCCAGTGAATCGTCACCCAGGCGAACTTGATCCCTTGAATCGGCAGAAAGGACGTAAAGACGAGGACCAATATACTGGAGGCCATCAACCAGTGATTAATCCTCGTCGCCAGGGTATGGCGTGTTAGTTTTTTTTCCTGCGTGGGGGTATCGTTTTTTACGGCGTCGATAGAACTCATCCATGCCCTTTCATTTTTTTGTAACGACTTTCATGTAGACCATATGGAAAATGATAAAACCAACACCAGCGGCTACAAAAATCCAGAACAGGTCCCAGGACATCCCTTCTAATACGGTTTGTCCCCAGGCATCACGGCTGTAACGTAAAATTTCCATCAGCTCTCTCTTATGGCTCGTTTAACCAGATTTTCCATCAAGGGGAGTTTAAAATGATTATAATTCAGCGTTGTGGCGCCACGACTTGCGGAACTGGCAGCCAGGTCTGCTGTGGCCTCATTTTTTGTGGCACCCTTGACGACTTCTTCTACGACCTTCATGCGCCGCGGGACACATTCCACGCCGGCCATGGCGATACGAATGTCAGTAATTTTATCGCCATCAACCTTCATCGCTGATGCAATATTTACAAGTGGAAAATCCCAGGTGTTCCTGTCGGCGACTTTTTCAAAATAGAATCTTGCACCCGCCCAGGTGTTGGGGATTTGAATTGATTTGAGAATATCGCCGGGTTGCAGGATCGTCATGCGGGTAATATCAATCCCAGGGCCGATATGAAATTCTTCGATCGGCACCGTTTTTTCACCTTCCGCATTCACGATAACCAGTCTGGCATCCAGTGCGACAAGAGCAGGGGCCACATCAGAGACCGTTACAGCTATACATCGATCTGAGCCATAGAGACAGTGCTCACGGTCAATGCCTTCTGGCGTATCGGCATAACACGTATTGCCGCCAGCACGATAACAATCGAGACCATATCGATAGTACCAACATCTTGTATCCTGACACAGATTCCCACCGATAGTTCCTACATTTCGGATCTGTGGACTTGCAACTTTTCGTGCTGCATCAGACAGCAGGCTATATTTTTCCTTAATAAGCGCATGGGTTTCGATCTCGGTCAGGGACGTCAGTGCACCTATTTCGATACCATCTGCCGTTTCCCGAATGCCACTGAGCTCTTTAATCCCATTTATATCAATAACCGCTTTGGGTTGCTTGGCCCGGTCTTTAAACCAATCCAGACTATCCTGACCGCCTGCGATGATCCAACTGTCCGCACCGTAGCGGTCGGTCAATTCCAATGCATTCGGAATATCCGCTGCCTGGAACAGTTGAAAGTTCGCCATGGTATCCTTCGGCATTTTTATCCTCCTTATACTGTATTAATATCCATATGTTTATATGATTGAGGTTTACCCGATGCAACATTAAGAATCAGATCAGGTGTCACGGGCGTCCGGTTGAAGTAATGTCCATCTAACGCATCTGATATTGCACAGAGCAGAGCAGCTGCACCACACCCCTGAACCGGTTCACCAATGCCTTTGGAACCGATCGGATTCTGAGGGTCTGCAATGTTGACAGACGTTGTTTTCATCTCCGGAGGTCCATCAAGATACGACGGAGGTTTACATTGATACAGGCTAATGTTAGCTGGGAGTCCGTTCTGCGGATCATAGGAATAATGCTCCAGAGCTGCCAGGCCGAATCCCATATAGCCACCGCTTTTGGTTTGAGTTTCAAGGCCCATGGGGTGGAGCACTGTGCCACAATCGGTTGCGGCGACATAGTCCAGGATTTCATATTTGCCTGTCTCTACATCCAGCTCGATACGTATAAACCCGACCGCGAGTGCTGGTACGGTGCCATTTTTCTTCAAATTGTCTTTACTTACCCCGATCAAACCACTACCTGCGAGACCTGTCACCGCATGTTTGGTCATCCGATTCAAATCTTCAGGAATTTCATGGCCTGAATACTCACCACCAAGTTCAATGGCCCGGGCCGCGGCCTGTGCGAAAGTCATACTTTTGGACCGATCCCGCTTGCTGAAGACTTTCTCATCGGCGACATCATAATCCTTCGCTGCCCCTCCCAGATCCTTCGCCGCAATCTCTTGCAACTTTCTCTTTGCATCCATGGCGGCCACATAATTGGTTCGCGTCATGGTAAAGGAGGTGTTGCTACCGAACTGGGCTAGGTTCCAGGGTATCCCTTTGCGGGTGTCCCCTCGTTCTACAATGCAGTTTTCCCAATTGCACTTGAGCACTTCTGCTGCTGCCCGTGCCGTTGCAGTATGAGAAAAGGTACCCAGGTTACCAACCCCCGTGTGGATGTGGAGTTTACCGTCCGGTGTGATACTAACCAGGCCATCAAAACCACTCGATCCAGCCGAATGATACGCCTGGCCGATGCCGATACCCGTGACCTTCGAGCCGCTCCGTTTGCCCGACAGCCTCTTCATGGCATTCCAGTTAAAGGCTTTGGCCCCTTTCGCTAGTGCTTCCTTCATATAAGCGCTTGTTACCGGGCCCTGGTTACCGCCTACCTTTGACTTGTTGTTCGGGGCGTTGATTCGTCGGATGGCCAGACGGTCAATACCCAGCTTGTCCGCTGCTTTGTCCAACAGGGGCTCTATGGCACAGGCGATCTGATTTTGACCCGGACCGCGCTGTGCCCCTCTGATGGGGGTATTGGTATATACCGCAATGCCACGATACCGCATGGCGCCAGGCGTATACACCAGGGAAACAGCCCCGCTGGCAGCATTATAATCACCGCCACCGCTATAGGCACCGTTATCCTGAACGATAAAGAGATCCGCGGCTGTTACGCGTCCGTTACTTTGAAAGCCCATCTTGATACGTCCTTGAAACCCATGCCGGGCGGATCCAACAGCATATTCTTCAGCCCGGCTGATTCGCATCATCACGGGCCGGTTAATTTTTTTAGACATATAAGCCGGGATGGAGAGTTGTGGATACGCCCCACCTTTAGAGCCAAAACCGCCGCCGCAAAATTCAGCGACGTAAACCAGATCTTCAGGTTCAATACCGATATATCTGGCCAGGCCGGGGACGATATAGCTTTGACTCTGAGATGAGCCATATACAAAGCATTTTCCGTTTTCCCAATAGGCCAGCGTCGACCGAGATTCCATGGAAAGATGGGGGTTACTGGCTGTAATAAAACTCTCTTCGATCGTGATTTTGGCTTTTTTAAACCCACCTTCAAGGTCACCATACGCCCATTCTCTGACGGCCTCTCCTGTGGGGCATTCATGCTCTCCTACAGAGGCAAAATCCTGGGCTGTCCATTTAATTGTTTTTGTAGGGTTCTCGCGATCGCCCCTGGCGTTTCCGTCTTCACGGGCATTGGGGCCGCCTGGATAAAGGCTTTCCAGGGGATTGAGGGTATAGGGGAGAGGTTCAAATTCTATTTTTATTTTATCAATGGCATCTGCAGCCGTTTTATCATCAACAGCAGCAATGGCCAGAATAGGATCGCCTACATAATGAGGGGTATTCGTCAGAATGGGATTCCGCGGCGCGGCCTGCTCTGGCACATCATCGGCGGTCAGGATGCCCAGAACCCCTTTTATTTTTTCAGCTTCGGAGGTGTCCAAGTTACGTACACGGCCATGGGGGATCGGACTCATCAGAAGCCGACAATACACCATGCCTTCCACCTGGAAATCCTCAGAATATTTTGCACTGCCGGTTACCTTGGCCTTTATATCAGGAGGTGTAAAATCTTTGCCTATTAATCTGGCCATATTAAGACACCTCCCCTGCCGCTCGCAATACACCGTTCAGGTAATTATCGTACGCGCCGCAACGGCAGAGATTGCCGCACATGGCCTCACGTGCTTCCTGCCGTGTTGGATTGGGATTGGCCTTAAGTAAAGCGACGGCCGACATGACTTGACCCGGGGTACAGAATCCGCATTGCGGTCCAAGTTCGTCAATGAACGCCTGCTGTACGGGATGTAGCTTGCCACCTTCCTCTGCGAGGCCTTCCACGGTGGTAATTGTTCGATCTCTGACCATATGAGTTAACGTAGAGCAGGCATACGTCGGCACATCATTAATCAATACCGTGCATGCACCACATTCTCCACGATCACAACCGAGTTTGGTACCGGTAAGTCCCAGCTTAACTCGGAGAGTATCGGCCAAGGTCTCCTGTGGCAGTACATCCACGCGGCGGACACGGCCATTAATGTTCAGGGAAATGAGGCGTTCCACAGAGCCTGCAGCCGGTGCATCGTCATCTCCTCCACCCGAACACCCGCCCAAAATAAATCCTGCAGAGGAAACTGCAACCCCTGAGGCAATGACACCTTTGATAAAATTACGTCTCGACATGTTGGTCCGGCCCAACATGGCATCTACATCGATATGGTCGTTGTTATCCGGCGATAGATCTTCCAGGCCTGAATTTCCGGACTCATTGGAGTGCTTTTCGGCCATTTGTTACCTCCTCGATTTTATACTTAAAATTATCGACTTGATGCGCTTTCTTCAGGCGCAATAAGTGAAGCAGTAATATGCACGTTCCAATTATTTAAGGATATTTGTTTAGAGTGAAGTAAAAACACAATCTATTATAATATCATTTACCAGGACGTCTGTCAAGATCCGTGGATACGCGCGACTCGTTTACGACGCCGACAGGCATAAATGGAATAGATAATATACTTTATACCATTAAACCTATGTATTCATTCATAATTAACGAAAGTTGCGAAGGATGCCCCCAAATGTCGGCGGGGATAAATTCGTCCATGGTTGGTGTTGGGTACAGCACCGCCCTGTGGGCGGGGAGTTCCACTTCACGTATTATTGACATTTGGGGGCATACATCTGGTTGATCATCTAAACAAGAATACTGGATCTTGGCTCTACTTGTGGCCATGATACTCATTCTCGATCAACCACCTGGAGCGCATCACCAAAGAAACGGATTTCCTCCCGGAACTTCTTCTGGGACACCCACCGGGTATTATAGATGTTCATATAACCTACATGTATCTCCCTATCCGGGAATCGCGTGGCAGGGGGGTATGGGTAAGTGGGCATACCATGAAATGGTAACGGCTCAATAGTAGCGGCGGTGTTGGTATTCAGGTCGCCTTCCTTAAGCCATCCGTCTGAATACAGGATATAATCACGCGTCCATCCTTCCGGTAGAGTCGGTAGAGATGCTGCGTCGAAGGTGACCGTTACCTCTTCCCCCGAACTGTAGATGGCGTATTGATCATCGGCTTCCTGGAGCAGGGGAGTTATATCACCGTATTTGGTCCTGTATCCTTCGAAAGGTAACCATTGAGCGGCGGTACTCAGTACATCATAGTCCCGTAAGTATGGTCCGTTAGCAGAAACCTGATATTCTCGGGAAAAGCCACGGTAATGTAAATCGGCTGCTATCGGGGCCAAGCGCGTCAATTTCATCGGTATTTCATCCGGCTCATCCACAGTAAAAAATGCTTCGCTCCAGTATAATTGCAGGTTGGTCGTAATACGTATGCGGTAATCATCTGCTAAAAATTGGTCTGTCAGATCGATGACCATCGTTTTATGTTCACCAGATGGGAAGCCGGTATATGGAATGGCCGTTTGCCACTGTCCCTGTGCATCTGGTACTTCAAGGTAGGGGGCGATCACCTGAGCATTTTGTTGCTGCGATAAGGCTAAATTTGAACTGGGTTCAATGGGCATAATCCAGCCACACAAATATAACTGTATTTTTTTTGCGCCTTTCAAATCACCCAGATCAAGCGTGATGGCATGTTCTTCCGGTACCCCCTGATAGATCCCCAGGCCATAGTCACCGGCATACAAGCTATCCCGCGCGGTTAATTGTGGTAGAATGTCATGGCCATGGTGATCAGACGCTCTGATTGGTAGCCGAGGATCTGTGGCAGTATAAATGTGTAAATCAGGATAAGGAGGCGGGACATATTTTTCGTCTACATAAATATCTGATTCTCTCGGATGATCCACAGCCAGAAGGTGCATCTCGTCCAGGTAGACGGCATCCCAGAGTTCTTCAACAACGTTGATCACAAATTTTCCGTCCTGCGGTTGCATCTGATCACCTCTGATTTTAACATGATCTGCAGCCGCATCGGGGTAGGCCGGCGTCCCGGTTTCTGCGAGGGCCCCGATAGCGCTACGGGTCATCAGATGCGTCACAAAGACATAGCGCTCCCCATTCCAAGTATAGAGCGAAGGACACGATCCCTTAAGCCTTTGTTGTTCTGTAATGCGGGTAAAAGGTTCCGGGTTGATCCGATTTTGTGGAACCCCATTGCTCCAGATCACCCGAAGGACATCTGCTTTATCATGAGATCCCAGCCCAATATGGGTGATGGGAGTGGTGACCTGTAGACTCTGATAATGTGTTTCCGTATTGATATCAATGGTCGAACCGATGCCGTAGAAATTGTTCTTGCTGCTCCCCTGTAACGCTGCAGCGAGTTGTAGATCAAACCATCCGTTTACATGGCCCCCGTCGTTACGAAGCAGATGCAGACCGTCCGCGGACAGAACAATTATATCCAGATCGCCATCCAGGTCCAGGTCGCCGGTTTCCATGTCCTCTATAGCGGAAGGTATTTCAGGGAACAGATGCGTGGTCTCTTCAAAACGACCATTGCCGAGATTCCTGATTAAACGTAGACCAGGACGGTCTGATTCGGACTGACCTCCAATGGTAATATCCAAAAAACCATCGTTATCAAAATCGAAGGCCCTCGCGACGTTTGTGTTTAGATCCGCACCAGCGGTTTTTACTGTGCGCGGGATATCGTCAGCAAATAAACGTCCGCGTTCATTCCAGAGCATTTTGAGCGCTACGGGGGTTTTTCCCGCCCAGAATAGGTCCATGGTGCCATCGTTGTTAAAATCACCCGTAAGGGTAACCTGCACCCCTGCAACATTCGGGAGATTCATGCGCTCGGTCCAGTCCACCCATCTTCCCTGTCTTATATTTCGGTATAGATGATGTTGCCCACGCGTAGACAGCGCGACAATATCCAGCGCCCCATCCAGATCAAAGTCCCCGTATCCGACCGGTTGTCGTGGCCAATAGTCTCGGCCGATAGTCTGGTTTTGCGTAAATCCAGCGGCTTCAGTAGCCTCTTCAAAACGCCCATCGTTAATGTTTCGATAGAATTGTACGTTATCCAGATCGGAGGTGAGGATATCCAGGTCGCCATCATGATCGTAATCAGCAAACAACCCGGCTGCTGGTGACTGCCCTCCGGTCAGGGCAAGAGACTGGATAGGAGAAAATGTTCCGTCGCCATCATTTTGTGCAAGCCAGTTCTGTTTACGCCCCAAGGCGTAGAGATCAAGATCACCATCATTATCTATGTCGCTGAACAAAAGACGCATCGGTTGATCGACGTGATCCAGCCCGATGTGGTCGGTAATGTTCTGCCAGCCCTGTTCCATGTTTTGTAACACCACGAGGCCATTTTTAGTCGCGAGGGCGAGATCTAATCTTCCATTTCCATTGAGGTCCGCTAACGCCATATCCTGTATGGGAAGCGTTGATGAGGAGAGCAGGTTCATGATCTGATCGGTTGCATCTACAAATTCCAGATCTATCAGGGGGGAGGCAGATGTTTGTGCCAAGTCCAGTGGGGCGGTACGGAAATCCCGTAACGGAGGGGATTGCTGTGATGGATCACCGAGTACATCCCGCGAAGCCCTGTAGGCTGGATCTATTTTAAGTAAATTGCCCAGGATGCTCGCATTTTTCCCGGCATCTGCATTATTCTGTTGCTGTGTAGCCGTCATGGTCGCTTGAAGATAGGGCTGTATTGATTCAGGCACGGGCGACAAAAACTGGCTGATACTTTCGTACGATATCGTCGCCTGTTCCAATTGTCCCGTACGGATGAGCGTCTCCCCCAATTCAGACAGAACCGCCAGATTGTCAGGGTCATATTGAAGAATCGCCTGTAATTGAACAATGGTGTCGTCCGGAAGATGAGCCGGCCCTTCAATCCGACGTAATGTCGTCAGATATTTATAGCGTAAATATGCATTTTCTGGATTAAGTAATACAGCCGCTTTCAATATTTTCAGAGCTTGACCCTGATTGCCCCGAGCGGCCGAAACATCGGCCTGAATTGATAAAATTTCACCATCTTCAGAGGCTCGATCGATTGCTTCCGCGATATAATCTGTCGCGCCGTCCGGGGTTTGTAATTTCAAATACGTCACAGCCAAATCAGCATACCCGAGTGGTTCATCAGGTAAAAGTTTTATAACGGTCTCAAATTCCTTGATGGCATTATCGAAATCATTCCGGTCCAGATAGGCAAGGCCCAGGTTTTTATGGGAAATGGCCTGTTGCCAGGTCTCGATAGCGGGCGGTGGGTTCGTGCAGTTGAATATTAAAAGGAGCGTGAAAAGTACAGTGAGAAGCGTGCCGGGCAGAAAGTTCCGTGCTCTGAGCTTTGAGTTCTGAGGTCTGGGTTTTGAGGACATATTTCGTTGATCCTTGATTTTATTATATGGCATATCACGGGCGTACAGCGCGCCCTGTGCTTACGGATATCGATTTTTGATGATGATTTCACTTGCTGCACCAGGCACAATGCGTTTCACAGCGACGGAGATTTTATTCTCATCATCGAGCGCATTCCAGTAGATCTGCAAGATCTGATCGGGAGGACCATCGAGCGGCATTAATAGCGGGTCACCTTGGAAGCTTGGCAAGGGGTTGCCATCGCCTGCGTAGGTGGTCAGGCATACGCCCATTCCGGGAGATGGTGCCGTCGGATGAAAGGTTGTCCCGTCCGTAAAGGCCGGATCTATGGGATTGGCTTTGCGAATATTGAGGGTGACAGTTGGTGTATCTTTCAACGAGAGCATACCGCTGATGCGAGGCGTATAATTCGGGGGATCGGGTTCTCGCTCGCGGGTAGCCAGGGCACTGTCGAAAGTGCCTCCGTTTTGTAGGGTATCGACGATGGTTTGCGTTTGATCTCCGTTGGTGATCAGATAGATACCTGATGATTCTTTCATGGCTTCGTAAATAATTAAGCTTGGATCTTCTACAAGCGCCGGATCGATCGGTTAGGTACGTAATATGGGTCCATCAATTGTAAACTTACGATTACGGCTGTGTGGACTACGTCCCATGATCCAGTATACCATCAACCAGCCTTCATCTATCGAAGATCGCCCGATGATTAATCCCCGGCCAGGGTAAGGGTTCGAGGCGACATGTCTATCAAAGTTTTCCGACGGTGTTTGAGGCGTACTCATGAACCATTTCCTTTTCTGACATTTCAACTTATGGACGAATAGATGGATAAGCAAGCAGATATGGCGATTCAAGTCGCTCAGGTGCTTCGGCGATAGACGAATAAAATGAGCGCGAATATCTACTAGGTCGATGTAAATGGGATCAGGTCATCTCCGAGAAGAGGAAATAAGTCCACGGACTCTTCTTCAGAAGCATTTATTTGACGTTTCACATTTCGAGGGGTGTCCCAGGTCAATCGGAAAAACCCCAACACCCTTCAGCAGATAAGGACGGGTGGCCTCAGGGATAAGATCCACGCCCATACCTGGTGTGTGTATCTTATCCCTTGATACAGCCATCTTTAACGATTGGATCCGGCAAGCCTTGTACGTTGTCATACCACTAGTCAGGTTTGCCGATGGGATATTCAAAGGCGATATAGTTTGTCGGCATCGTCGCGGAAACCTGGACCAGGGCAGCCAGGCCAAGCAAGCCATCCCAACGCGGGTGGGGCCATGAGAATGCCATGCAAATCGGCATATTCCGCGATCCATTTTATGCTCAGCGATGCCGCCCACGTCACAGGGATCTGGACCGATGACACGGATCGCATTATTTTCAATCAGATCCACAAAATTTTCCCTGAGAGATATCTGCTCACCTGTGTGAATCGGTGCGGCGGTGCTCTTTGTAACCTGTCGGTAAAGATCCGCCAGCACATCTGGTGTATAATCGCCTGTAATCATATCTTCCCACCACAGGATATTCAGCGGTTCTGGTGCTTGCGCAAACCGCATGGCATCAGGGACAGTCATGCCGGGACCACAGTATAGCGCCAGGCCCACCTCGTCACCGAGCACGTCCTTCATCGCCTCGACACATTCAACCAGGTAATGGAAGCCTTTTCCCGTCAAAGGCCCACGATTGGGATGGTAGCCGTCGCTACGAATCTCTCCCATGCAAAAAACCGGAATTTGAATGGGCATCCTTCTGTGGAAACAGACCCCAACCTTCATGAATGGAAATCATTCCGGGGTGTGTTTTAACTGAGCGATAGTATCCGCATAATCCTGTGGGGTAAACCCGTGCATGGGAAATCGAACGCCGCCATTATATACCCGGACCCGATCTCGTATTTTGCCACCGAGGGGTTTGTACACCGGTAAGCCTGTTGCTTTACCAGCAATGTCCCAGAGTGCCATTGCTATGGCGCTGACGGTACTACCCCAGGGTTTGAACTACCCAGCCGGCGGATCTTATTGACGATATAATCCTTGTGAAACAGGATATGCGGTTTGAGATAATGTTTCGTCCCCTCTACCTGCGCCAGACCGTGAATCCCTTCGTCCGTCGTAATTCGGATCACTGGGTGCTGGCCGGGTATTGTACATTTCAGATCGGTAATTTTAATGGAAAGGCTCGATCAGGTTTGATTCATTTCTGATAATAAGGTCTCGACTATTTTTTTAGGTCCCTGGACACCGCCCTGCAATTTCATTTCGTAGACACCTTTTGATATCTTATCCTTGTGTTCCTCTATCGGACCGGTTCCGGGAGACCAGGAGGCGTAGGAGGTACAGTACCGTTGAAACATGGTTCTGCGAGGCGGGTCCTCATGGGGCCATGGCAGAGCCCCATGACACAAGGTTTCTGTGAAAACGACGGCATCACCCGCATTAATCGGGACGTTAACCACGGTGGGTGGCCCTGAATGGATCGTGACATGCTCCGGTTTGTTGAAATAAGTTTTATGGCTTCCAGGAATGCACACAAATCCGGCTCCTTGTGGCACGTCTACAAGGGAGATGGCGACATTAATAAAGGTAGCAAAGACCCCATCATCCGTCGCTTGATAGTCGTTGGCCGGATTGTGCCAACCGCCCGACACGCCACCATGCAATCCGATCTCATCACTGTCCGGTTTGTTAACGGTAAGGGCTGACAGCAAGTGCTGGGGGCGTTCCCTGGTCAAAGCCAGGACGACACGCATGATGTTATGATTCAATATTAATTGGTCAAATATCGGATCGGCATATTCGGCATGGAGGATGGCCCTGGCAGAGTTGGTATCCGTTTCGGGATCTGAATAGGAAGCCAAGGGAGGCGGAAGGTCCCTTTCTTTCATGGCGTGCCATTCGTCACACCGGGCTACCATATGGGTCAACGCTTCCGGGGTGATGACCTGACGAAGAATCAAATATCCATGCAAATCAAACAGCCATTTCTCATCTTCTGTGAGCATTGTGGTCTCCTCTGAATAATACGCCCGAACACGCTATTCCGACAAATAGCTTGGAGGTTACAGCCTGACCATGTATTATGGTCGCCGTCTATCACTAAGGCAATAGAAAATCAACAGCCACCCTGAGATTTTTTTCATTGCATTAAGCCCTTCTCAATTAAAGTCAAAATTAGAAACTACATGCCTGCTCTACCAAAGCCCCAATACAGCCGATTGGTCAATCGTTCACCCGTGTATTATGGATGGGTTATTTTAGGGGTCAGCACCCTGGGTTTAATTATGACCAGTGCCGGTCAGACCTACGGGGTCTCTATTTTCCTCGAATATTTCATTATTGATCTGGGCCTCAGTCGGTCAATGGTCAGTACGTTGTATACCGTAGGGACGCTGTTAGGGAGCCTGGCTTTACCTGTAGTCGGTCGATACATCGATCAACATGGTCTGCGAAGGGTTTTTATTGTGGTGACGATTTTATTCGGGGTGGTCTGTATATATATGGGCTCTATACAGAATGCAGTCATGCTGGGTATTGGCTTTACCGGACTTAGGATGCTGGGGCAGGGTAGCTTGTATCTGGTCTGTCTGAATGCCATTAATCGGTGGTGGGTACGCCGTCGAGGTCTCGCAATCGGGGTGTCTGGCCTTGTGGCTTCTCTGATCGGTGTTGGGATTTTCCCCGCCCTGCTTGACCTGCTCATCACCAACTATGGATGGCGACTGACCTATATTCTTTTCGGGGTGATGCTGTTTTGTATTATGCTGCCTATCGGTAGTGTATTTCTACGTCAGCAGCCCGAGGATTATGGGATACAGCCGGATGGCGACCTGCCCCCGGATTTAAATGCGGATGATAAGCCGTTGGAGACTGAAGAACATTGGACATTAAAAGAGGCCCGACAGACCAGAGTTTTCTGGCTCCTTATTATTAGCTTTGCATCGATCTCGATGCTTTCCACCGGCTTGATGTTTCATATGATAGGGATTATTACTGATCATGGTTTGTCCACATCCGAGGCGGCGCTCGTCTATGTGCCCATCGCTTTGACGACCGCGATTTTTAATTTAGTCAGCGGTATTCTGGTTGACCGCACGCCCGTCCGATGGATGTTGATAGGTATGTTATTTTTACAGGCCGTTGCACTTGCTATGGTTTCTTTCGTACAGGACGTATCCATGGCCTACGCCTATGGCATAATCCTGGGGGCTTCAGGGGGCCTGAGCAGGACGGTGAGCGGCGTGGTCTGGCCTACATATTTCGGCCGGCTTCATCTGGGCAGTATCACGGGTATGACGGCCGGTATCGGCATTGCCGCCTCCGCACTCGGACCGATGCCCTTCGGCATCGCACGTGATCTGCTGGGCAGCTATGATGCAACCCTGCTGGTATGTGCGGCCATCCCTCTGTCTCTTTGCCTGCTCAGTCCTTTTATTCGTAAACCGGAGAAGGTCGGGGTGTGAAGAAGTGGGCGTGTGAGGGGATGCTTCAGCGCCGAGATTACGTGATAAAGAAAAGGAGTGATACATGCAACATTTACAAGGGGCCTGGCCGACAATGGTCACGCCGATTGATACAGATTTTAAGATCGACAGGGCCGGATATAGGGCGCTTGTTGAATGGTATATCGCCCATCAAGCGGGTGGATTGTACGCTAATTGTGCCACAAGTGAGATGGATATACTCACGGAGGATGAGCAATTGGTGTTGGTTGAGGAGGCCGTCGCGGTATCAAATGGTCGGACGCCGGTAGCTGCCACCGGAAATACCGGTGAGACCATTGAAGCGCAGGTCGGTCTGTGTCGACGTGTGGCCGATGCCGGGGCCGATATTGTGATGCTGGTCGTTCCACCAGGGGTTGAGAAAGACGAGGACATGGAACGGTATTTCATGACCTTCGTCGAACAGGTTGATGCCCCACTCGGGATTTACGAATGGCCGGTTCCCGGTATGAAACATCTCAGTTTGGATCTGGTCCGAAAACTGGCTGCGACAGGACGCTTCATGGCGTATAAGGAAACAAGCTGTAATCTCGATAAGTTGCGCGCATTGTTACAGATTACTGATGCAACGCCGCTTGCTCTTCTCCAGGCGAATGCACCATACCTGCTGCCCTTCATCAAAGCCGGTGGGCACGGGACGATGAGTATCGCATGCGCTCTGGTACCGGATCTGGTGTCTGCGGTTATTAAGGCGGTTCAGACGGAGGACGACAGCGCGGAGTCTTTACATCAGATGCTGTGTGTTATAGATCTGGTTCAACGGTCCGGCCATCCTTGCGTCACAAAATATATGCTTCAGAAACGCGGGGTGCCCATGGCCTCTCGCACACGTCGTACGCCTAACGATCTTCCCGCCGAACAACGCTATGCACTGGATTACGTGGCGGGGCAGTGGTTTGATGGTCAGGGAGAGTTGCACATTCTTTCTTAACCATGGATGGCACTCGGGTTTAAAATGTTGGCCCGGACATCTCAAAATTTACCGTCGCATTCTCGTGTTGGCGTACCCGTGCATCATGCGTTCGACCATGTTTATTTGTGCTATCCCATGATCCGGGTGGTCGTGGAGATTAAACAGTTCATCGGGGTCATCAGCCAGGTGGTAGAGTTCGCCGTAAGGTTGACGGGGGTAAAAGATCAATTTCCAGGTGCGGGTTCGCGCTATGATACGCGGACCATACTCCGAGAAGACGTTGTCGTGCAGTTCGTTCTGATTGCCCTCTAAGATTGGACGCAGGGACACGCCATTGGCGCCTTCCAAAGGTGCCAGGCCTGCCAGGTCGAGTAATGTAGGCCCAATATCGATTAATTCCACCAGTTGGTCCCGCTCACCCAAGCGTTCCACGCCCGGGGCGCAGACAACCAATAGCACGCGACCGACCGAATCGTAGTGCGATAAAAATTTATATATCTGATGGTGATCGCCGAGACAATCCCCGTGGTCTGAAGTGAAGACAAAAAGCGTATTATCCAATTGTCCTTTCTCCTCGACCATCGTCACTATCCGCCCCACCCAGTCATCAATCGGCGTGATATTGGCATAATAATGTTTACGCATACGGCGTATACGTTCCGGGGTTGCCTGGCTCCACCCAATGGCGGTGGGTGTTTCTTTGCCTGCCATACCATCCATAGCTTTTTTCTGAGGGGGCGGTTTGGTATCCAACTCGTTCGGAAAACCAATCGGATCGGGCATCTCTATACTATCATACCGATTCAACGCTGATTCGGTCACATCATAGGGATCGTGCGGCCCGGCAAAACCACTCCAAAGGAAAAGAGGCGTCGTGAAATCATGTTGATGAATCTGATCTACACTCCATTGGCCAATCACATGGTCTATGAAGAGGGCTTCGTCATGGGGCCAGAGGGTGGCGCCAAGGTATTCGGGCCAATGTGGGAGGTCCTTGTAATACGTCAGTGCGGGCCTTTTAAGATTAAATTGGGAAAGAAACAGATCGTAATCATCCGGGTCGGGACCATGGAAGCCCTGCTGGTAATTTTAATTTTCAACTACGGTCCCATGGTTAAAGCCACAGGGCCGGTGGATTGGCGCTGTGTGCATCTTGCCCACATTTACCGTGTGATATCCGCCCTTTCTAAGATTTTCAATCCAGTTGGGTTGGTTCGGAGAGAGCCAGGCTTCGTTACCCTCTATGCCGTGGGTGTGCACATACTGATCGGAAACAATACTGTTGCGTGATGGTCCACAAATCGCACTGGGGGCAAAGGCATGACTGAAGGCCACCCCACGATCAGCCAGTCGACCTATATTCAGTGTGATCATGTGATCGTAACCAAGACAAGCCAGGGTGTCCCATCGTTGCTGGTCGGACATGATGAGGATCATGTTCGGGGGAGAAGGCATCTATGAATGTTGATTTATGAATGTTGATTTATCAAGCGTAGAATATTTGGCTGACTCTGATTCCAGGCTATTCCAAGGATAGGTCAAAGTAAGCAGCTGCCGTCGTTTGTGTCATGTACCAAAACCGGAATCTCGTTTAAGCCATCTCGAACGAGACCTCTCCTATTAGTATACTCGGCCGAAATGACCGTTCAGAACACCGGCTTTTTAAACTAGAAATTCATCCACGATTTTTTCATCGGGCATGTCGATGAAGTGATAATGGGATTCATCGCCCTGAAAACTTGGGGCGAATTGGGGTTGATCAGAGCGGACCAAGGCATCGACGGGTTTGAATCGATCCCATATCCTTGCGGTTTCCTCCCCTGTAAAGCGGTCTGCGAATGAAGCCCCCCATTGGAGGGTCATCGGATGATTCTGAGTGGCCCAGGTTTGGTCTATAGCTGGTAGCGTATTGAAGTCGGGTTGTTTAAGGTCGTTGATGCGCTTAGCTGTTTTGCTCAGAAATACGGTGGATAGTAATTGACCTTTCCGCCCGCGGCCTGGATGCAGACGGTCCAGGGCCACCTTGTAGCCTTCTGTATCGTAGCCTAAAGTCGCTCGCAGGGCAGCTTCTGTGGCGTCACACATGGCCTGGGTACGGTGAGTCCAGTGCTCAAACTTATCCCGGGCGGACGGTGACAAACCTTCGAAATATCGGCGGTCTCTAAATTGACTGAACATGGAAAACCCGCCATGAATGGTCCGTCTCATTTTAGTGGAGTAATTGCTCCCCCAATGAAGAATTGGCAGAATGTAAACCACGCCATCACCGGCCTTGAGATGCGTTTGTACGCCACCTGGTATCGGTATCTGGTCATTTTTGCTTAACAAGTCATCCTCCTCAGGTGTATTCACCCGGTTATGGCTACCGGGGACCACCCAGAGGACATCGTCATCATACAGCGGAATGTTCCATTGGATATATCTCGGGCCATTTTCCAGGATATCATCCAGATAGCCGCGAAGGGGCGCACAATAGGGGGGGTACATATCTCGGTGCCATCCCCGATGGCCACCCGTACTGTAATCGCGGACGGGATTACACATCAACATCATTTCGGTGACGCCGGCATCCGGTACATCTAATAGCGTGGAACTGACCCCATGGATGTTTTCGTGCAGCCAGGTTTCGACAGTTTTAATCGTATCTGGGCCAAGATGATCAACCATACTGCCGATGTTAAGTCGAGGTTGCGCGGAAGTTTCCCATACGCCCCCCAACGGGTCATCGGGGTTTCGCTCCCGGGCCCAGATTTTCCTTTGACGATCCACCATGATTTCATACGCAACACGGGTCGCCTCAAGTTGATCCGGTGGAATCGCCTCGGGCACAACAAGGTAACCCTCTTCAAGGAATCGATCCCGGTCGATTGACATGTCTGCACTCCTGTGGATCTATGAGGTTGGATTAAATGGATAGGAATCTTCGAAAGGCTTGATTAAATATAATTGATGGAATTTCGATAATAGGGTATATCCATCTTGAATCGTCAAGGAGATTTTTCTGTCGTTTATTGGTATCTCAGCTGATACGCTCTCCAGATAATGGCATTGATCTGGAAATGCTCACTTCATGGGACTACAATCACCACGGGAGAAATATACAGGTATGAATAAAACTGATCGACGCACCGATGGCCATCCGAGGCTCTACATGACCTCTGGGGATCTTCCGGGACTCAAGGCACTACGACAGAAAGGGCACCATGCCCTCATCTGGAAGAATATCAAAAATTCCTCAGACTGGTGCCTTGAACGTACCCCTCGTAAGGCATGGATTGCCCCTGTCTCGCCGGACCCGATATACGAGAATCTTTACGACCGATTTTATGCGATGATGGCAGACCTGGCGATCACCGAGCATCTGGCTTTTGCGTATGCATTGAGTGGAGAGAAAAAATACGGCAAGGCCGCCAGAGCCTGGGTGCTGGCAAGTTGCCGGGTGTGGCAGCGGGAAGCAGATGGTGGGGTGGATGGCGGTAAAGCCTATGCGGTCAGCCGGATTCTAAAAGGCATAGCCGTCGGTTATGATCTGGTCTTCGATTTGCTGTCGGAAGAGGAGCGGGCGGAGATCCGAAACACCCTCGTACGAATCGGCCAAATGTACTATACCGACTATTTCAACACACCGGAGAAAACTGGGCCGGATTTTCATACCCACCATGCCACCGTTGAATTTGCTTCTTTAGGTGTAGTAGCTCTGGCATTATTGGGTGAGGTGCCAGAGGCACAGGTCTGGTTGAACCTTACGATCGAGAAATTTGAGCAGCACCTGTTGCCGTATGGATTGGCTTCAGACGGGGCACATGTGGAGGGGGCTACCTTCTGGGCGTCGACGATGCAATATCGCTTATTTTTCATGGACCCTCTCCGTCGGGTTACCGGGTATGATCTGTTTACGCCATTCAAATCGTCTATGAACGCAGATCTTGCCCTTGCCACTATTGCCTGCATGAAACAACCCGGACAAAGCGCTGATCATGAAACCGTCATTCTTCAGCCCTCCTATGGTCAGCTCGATTATTGTGCCCCCGTATTGTTGGGGCTTGCCCGGGCATACCGGCAGTCGACCTGTCAGAAACTTGCCCTCTGGGATCAATCCCTCGGGCATTTACAACAGACCCGGTACGTCACACCAAATGGCGAACCTTTGTTGTTCGAATTGGGCGGTTATGCCTATGTGTGGTATGATCCTTCCGTGGATGTTAAAGGCGATGAGCGCCGGAAGAGCTGGCATTTTCATTCTACAGATGAAGCCTATATACGGGCCTCATGGCGGTCGGCGGATATTATGGCGGGTGTCAATAAACATCAGTTGATTATTCATGCAGGGGGTCATCCCGTTGTGATCGGCGGGAGGGGTGAAGATTCAGCAGAGATCATGGTGCAATCGGTTAGAGATACAGGGGAAAAAGCGACGATTCAGTGTGCAGGAAGTGGTTGGATCGAATTACACCGACCTAACCGAGCGATTTTGTGCGTGCCTTCCTCTGATTTGTGGGCATGGACCTGTCAGGGACAGCCCACACGGAGCGAAAACACGCTGACCTGGCCTAACGGTATTTTAGTTCATGTCGTCAAAGGGACCATAAAAGCGTGGGAACCGAATATCCCTCAGGATGAACCTATTGTTGGCAACGGCCGTCTTCGTCTACAAGATGTGGCTACGGTGGTGGTTTCACGGGCAACCATCGAACCGGCAGAGAAAAGAGAAGTAATTCTTGAGATAATACAACCATAATAGCTGGACAAATTATATTCTGAATGTATACTTGCCATACCATTTGTAATAATATAATCTTGGTGAAACAATCTGTTTTTTAAATTGATGGTCTATCACCATAGGAAAGAAATATGATTGGTAAAGTATTGTTTAATTTTTTTATAATGGCTTTTCTCGTTGGCTTTGGCGCTTCTGGTATATTAACGGGTTTGTTGGCGATCGCAGATCAATATGTGGCTGGTGCGGGCTGGCATGGTGAATATACGGGTAGGGGGGCTGTGTTTTTCGGGGCGACGAGTATTTTTATCGGGCTCGCGTTACTTTGTTTTTACCTGTCCACGTTTATCGCATCGAAAACGTTTATCCTGATGGGCATTATGTATATCATCAGCGGTGTCAGTATCGGAACTACGGCGGAGTATATTCCAGATTTCGTCATTACTGAGTATATTGTGCCAACGGTGAAGGATTTTGTGAATAACCAGGTAAGGCCCATAATTGAACGGGTACGATGGTAGGACGGCGGTTCTGTACTGCCTGAACGTTTTTCCCCGCAGCTATCCGCACACCCAACGTGTGACTTTTTCTCAGACGGGTTGCACATCGAAAGATGCAACATCCAGATCTGTCCCACTATCATACATCAGCCGGTAGGCTGTCTGATTAACCTCGAATAAGAAAACAGCGATTCCATGGTCATCGGTTTCCGAGCGTGCGTTGTCCTGTCGAGTTAGATGAACCTCAGGCGATATGATGATCTGATACAGAAAAATCTCTCCCCTGGCAATATTGTACTCCCGTCTCACTTCTCGTACCGAAATGTAAGCGGACAGACCTTGTGGTAAGGTCACCCGCTCTACAAAGCCTGGTACATTGAATCCTTCTACAGTTTCACCCGGTACGCCACCTGCCAGCATCGTACAATGGCCGGCTACGGCATAGTCCTGTTCTGCCAGGATTTCGTCTAAATCTTCCGGTGGGGGATAGGTCGTCAGCAGGTCGTCAACCAGCGTGTCTAACGGCCCATCATAAAAATCAAATTTTCCGCTCACCGATCCTGCCTTAATTAGCTCATAGGCCAGGCTTTCATCGTCTGCCGTCAGTTCCGGTTCACAGGTATCGCCGAAGGCAGACCAGAGGGCGTTTCCTTGAGGGGTGGACCAGTTGGCAACTCTAGAGGGTAGATCGATATCTGATCCCCGGTCCACCAGACGTTCGGAGATGTCCTTCCCCTGATCCATCAATACCCCCATCTTCTGGATATATTGTTTAACCCGCGGTAGGAAATAATGAGCTACCATCTCTGCAAAATCTTCCGGTAAATAGTCAAGTAGAACCACCCAGTTTTCCATGGATATCAGCGCGGTAAAGGTAATCCAGTTACTTTCGCTGTTCTCATGCCCTGCTATGATCTGTGGCCAGCGGGCGGCCCAGTCGTCATGTGTTTTGAGTCGAAATTGTTTATGGGCGCTGCAATAACGAGCCATCATGTGCATCACCTCTACGACTTCACTGGCATGTAAATCGAAAGCTTCTCGGTTTTTAGCACGGAATGCTTTTCGTGTGCGGGCCAGTCGATCATTAAATATACCGGCCAGATACGTCCGTCCCAGGTCGATCATATCGAACCGATACATGGGAGAATCTTTAAGCGGATGGTGTTGGGCGCGTAAAAAGTTAAGCATCTCATATAGTGCTGGTAAAAAACCGATGAGGCGTTTGACTGAGCCCGAAGTCAATCCAGCCAGTCCGGTACCGTCCCAGTTCCGATATAACGGACCGTTGTGGGTACATGGATCAAAATATGACATAAGGGTGTCGGCGAACAATTTTGTAGCGGGCCATGTGGCAGGCGCTGCATCACCATATCGTCTTTGATTCCAACGCCTGACGTATTCATCTGGATCGACCTCGGCCGGGTTCCAGGACAGTTCAGCGTAAAGGTCCATCGTCATCACATTTCTATGATTGGTCTCTGTCGACACCATAAATCCAACCAGATTGGCGGCTTTTGGATGGTCGGCAAGCATTCGGGCATTCATGATGGCGGCGTTTATATCACCGTTCGGATTCGTTTCTCTGCCGCACTGGCCGCACATACCAGTCGTCCAGGGCAAGCCCCAATAATAGTCCGTACGTAGAAAATCGTACATCCGGCCGTTGTGGTTAAGGAACATGTTACCAACGACCGGCAGGCCCGCTTCACGAACAGCCATCGCCTGGGCTTTTTCGGTGGGGTTGTCCGTGCAGACGCGGGGGCTAAACACGAAGGCATCGGGATCACCGGCCTTTATAGCGGATATCATTTGATCTACGGACGCATGGGTCAATTCGGCAGCCCGCTCGGGATCATCTTCTACCCAGGTCTCTTCCGTGGGCAGCCATATCCCATAGAGATGATCCGTCCCCAGGGCTTCGATAAAAGATTCAACGACGGCCGTGGTGAATTGTTGCGTGACGGGGTCACGGGGGTCGAGAACAATCTCGGCCTCTCCGCACCATTCCAAGGGAGCAACGGCAATCCGGGTGTCATGCTTTTCCTGATAACGATCCACGAAGGTCTGCAACTGCTGTCCGTCCACATAGGGCGCAAAGCCTGGCTGGACATTTGGTGTGCCAACATGAAGGTGCATCGGATACCGGATTCTTATGCCTGCCTCCCGTGCATAATCAAAGACCTTGCGCAAGAGGGCAATACGTGCGTTCTGCCAATCGGTGAGTTCGATTCGGATACCCAGTCGTGCGGCTGCAAGTGCACCGATACCACACCGGTCGGCGATGTTGCCCCCTTCCAGAATATTAAAACGCTTTTTAACCAGATAGTCGATCCAGGGTTTAAACTCCTCCCAGGTCCACCAGCGCATGCCACTGTAGGCATCTTGCATGTTTGCAAAATAAAGTCGCCACTGAAATCGTGGTTTACAATAGGTCTCCATGTCCTCTATAGAACCTGAAGCTCTTTGGGGTATCTGGTCCCCTTCCTCGAAGAAACCGCATCCCAGATGCCGTTCAAGCACATGGTAAACGGCATACAATGCAGAATAACCGCGCCGGCCCATTAGGATCAGCCTCTGCCCCGTTACTTTAATCAGATAACCGTCGAAGCCAAGTCGTGTTTCAGATAGATCCACCTCTGATTCTGATGCGGCTCTGCCAATATAGACGCCTGGCGTATCGACAGGTTCGGTTGTAGTTATCACAAGTTCCGCACCGCTCATTTGGCGAATCACCCGTTGGAACTCGGTCGCCGCCCGGTGTTCAGCTTTGGACGCAGTAGGCGACAGGATGATTCTGGCTATCGGTTTATAATGCTCGAAGAGCGTGATCATGGAATGGCCTCACGATGGGAAACATGGGCGAAGTTATTTATTCAGGGTCCTTGAAAACAATATTCTTGGCGCCGTCCCAGAGGGTAGAGATGCCAATGCGTCTCAGTGCATCTAATTCAGATGTTATGGTTGCGAAGTGGTTCCCGGCGAGAACACCGGCTTTAGAAGCAAACTGTACACTGCCATAGGCAATGAGGATTTCTGTTTCACTTTTTCCTTTAGGATACAACAGGATCTGTCCCGGTGCCGGGTAGGAGGTTGCATCCTCATATCCTACATTAAAATCCATATCCCCTAAGGGTATCCACACCCCCTCGCCACTCCAACGCACATGAACCACTTTGCCAACGAAGGGCAAAACTTTATAAAATACGGCACAGGTTTCGGGTGACCTTTCTTCTTCTAAAACCGAGTCAAATGTAAAACCGTCGATTTCTATCGTCATATTTTTCAAAGCTCCTGTGGTGGCGTGTGATCTTCATTTGTATAAAATCGGGGTGAAGGTTGACGCCGTAATCTGATAGATTAGGCTGTCATGACCTCCGGTATCGAGGCTTGAGCCAACATGAATGCCCCCTATTTTTTCTACGGCCCGTTTCGAGCGAATATTCTCTGAACCAACAAGGAAGATCACACTGTTTACAAATCTGAAAGCGTGCCGCAGCATTAAGTTTTTCATCTCTCGATTATAGGTGCCCCCCCAGTGGGATTGGGCTAAAAAACTCCATCCGATTTCGATTACACTTTTTTGCTCATCATATCCATGGTATCGCGACGATCCAATGACCTGATTCGTTTTTAAATCGATCGTAATTAACGTACCACTGGAATCCAGGGCCTCAGTGAAAAATAATCTGAACAGTTCTTCTTTGTAGCGATTTTTAACGGGATGCTGTGCCCAGATAAGCGGATCTGAAGCGACCTCATAGAGGTCATCAAAGTCCTCTGCTTGGAGCGGTCTGAGTACGAGTAGTGTACTTTTCAATATGGGTTGGAGATCGAAGGGCATGCGCGAAGACTCCTGCATGCTAATTGGAACTAATCTATACCGGACAGCTTCAATTGCTATCCCCGGCTGCCCAGAAAACCAGATAGTTATCGAAGGGATCAAAGATATTCATATCTGTATTTTTACCCTCATACCTCGGATCTACTACACTGGGCTTGGGATAATTCGCTTTCTTCTCACATAGATAGGTACAATAATTTTCCAGTCGCAGGACCGGGATACGGACTTCAGAAATTGGGGCATCCTCTTCGGCATGGCCATTCAGATGTATGACGGCATCCCCCAAGTGGATCTGCATATACAGAGGGGATTGTTCATTTGATTCAAATCGATGGGCCCAGTCGACTGTAAACCCCAGATAATCTATATAAAAGGCCCTTGCCTTGCTTTCGTCGAACATCCGAAGCACAGGAATCGATGAACCGATTTCAAACTCATTAATGGGCTGGTCATTTTCTATTGTTGGCATAACATTCCTTCAATAGTTCACATGCTTTGGGGCGTGTGTATATCTAATTTCCAACAGGGTAGTATGGTAGATACGGCGGGATTAATCTTCACCCTCGACATTTATCAGAAGGACGCAGGCCCGAGCCGTCTCTATTTACGCAGATCTTCGAAGTCCTGGTCACCCGTGAGGCCGTTCATGTCCGGATCGGAGACGATATAGACGTGGTCTGCATATCCGACGCGTGGCTATTATACAGTAGGAAATTCACATTTTCTACTGTATAAGTCCAGGAATTTGCTTTGTTACCTGCCTGCATTCATCACATCCAGCTTAGCTTGTAAACGTTTTGCGGAGACCGGTTGGGCGGTACCAAGATCCTGGGCGAATATAGAGACGCGGTATTCTTCGAGTAACCAGCGATAATCGTCAATCAGGCGTGGTTTAACGCCTTTGCGCTGTTCGAGAGAGGATAAGGCCTCCTCGAAAGGTTTTAAAAGGGCTTCTTTCTGGCGGTCCTTGAAAATATCTATCTTGGCTCGTTCGGCACGCATCCGAATGGCTTTGAGATAACGGACCAGATGCGGCAATTGAATGGTGGGGATGCGCAGTAAGAAATCCGGTGGTAGAAGCCGGTTCAGGTCGTCTTTCAAACCAGGATAGGTGGCCCCTTCCTGTCTGACTTCACGGTAGGTTTCGGCGATGGCACGGATCTGGTTTATAAACCAGGCAGGCAGTTTCTTTAGTAACTGTCCGGCTTCCTCTTTATCTTCATCGAATCGCCTGGCAGTAAGAGGATACAACGGCTCTCTTGTAAATAGAGAGATCTTCAGATGTTGGTAGGCCATCTCCTCAAGTCGGGCCGTGCCGCCCGCATGAATGGCCAGACCAGGCAGGTCATTGAGGTCTCGTAAATCGCGCTGTAACCAGGCCAGTTCTTCCTGCAAGGCCAATTCCAGTAAGCACCTCAAGCCTTCTCTGGTGTGTTCCTCAGCTTCATCAGGATCGCGGAAAAGACGTGCATTGACCATTTTGTCATCCACTTCCAATCCGGGATAGCCATAGATGGGCAGGGCACCGGTAATATCGACATCGACGCGCTCAGGCAAATCACCGATCGACCAGGCATTCAGGTTATAGTGAGCCCATTTTTCAGCTTCTCGTCGCCATATTCCAGATTCCTTTGCCTTCGAAGTGTCTTTGATACTATCTAAAAGTACGTCGAAGTCCCGACCCTCCATCACGGTCTTACCGTCTTTACCCGTCACTTTCACGCGCATCCGTAAATGGTCCGGTAAGGTGTCGGTCACCCAGTCTGCGGGTTCAATCTCAACATCGTATCGCCATTTTATGTAGGCGCTCAAGGATTCGGGCAGGGAGGCGTGGGTGGGTTCCAGATTTTCAGCAATGCGTCGTGCTGTATCAGGAAGAGGTACAAATTGCTTACGCATGCTCTTGGGCAACCCGCGTAATAAGGTCATAATCTTTTCTTGTAACAAGCCGGGCACGAGCCAGTCAAGGGTCTCCGGTTGTATGAAATGTACCAGCTTGTATGGTAGGGTGATGGTCACCCCATCCTCATCCTGTCCGGGGCGGAAGGCATAGGATAAGAGCGCCTGTTCACCCTCGATAGCCAGGTGTTCCGGGAAGGCCGTGGGATCGATCGCGAGGTCCTGATCTTCAATCAAGCTTGTTTGTTTCATGAATAAAAAGTCCGATTCGTCACGCCGTTTCGCTTTCACCAATCGGTTTAGATCGTGTACAGAAGATATCCCCTCAAGACGACTTTCATAAAACCGGAACACGGCTTCATCCAGATCGAACCATTGGGCATTCCGATGCTGCATTAACCATATTTCGGCCTGTTGGCGTATCTGTCGATTGTGGGCTAAAAAGGCATGATGGGTTCGTAGGTCCTCGTTGACCAGCGCTTCGCGGATAAAGATGGCCGTTGCTTCTTTGGGATCGACCTTATGGAAAGCGATCCGTTGGTGTCCCACCTGAAGGCCGTGCAAGGTCAAGGTTTCGGTTACCAGAACGCGCCCGGCCTGACGGCTCCAACCGGGTTCTTTATAGGAAGCCCGGCATAGATGGCTGCCTAACTCAGCTAGCCAGCTCTGCTGAATACCTGCGACGGTTCGCGCGTAAAGGCGGTTGGTTTCCACCATCTCAGCGGCCATGATCCAGCCAGGCGTGCTATCTTTACGAGGATCTGTTTCCTGCGCCTTTTTCTGTTTCTTATCTTTGTCCTGTTTTCGCTGAAAAAGACCGGACCCCGGAAATAACATCGCATCACGACTACGGGCACCTCGGTAAAAGTTGCCTTCTTTTTTTTCTGCGATATTACTCAGGAGGCCTGTGAGCACAGATCGGTGAATGGCGTCAAAATGGGCCTCCTCTTTACTTATCTGGAATCCGCGTATTTCACGCAGGGTGCGTCGAATCTGGGTGTAGATGTCGCGCCATTCCCTCATCCGGTTATAAGAAAGGTAATGTTGCCGACAAAATCTACGCATGGCGTTCTGTGTCTGAAGATGCTCGAACGTATCGTGGTAAGTATTCCAGATATTGAGGAGGGTCAGAAAATCTGATCCTTTGTGCAGGAACTTCCGGTGTTCCTGATCCGCTTGTTGCTGCTGGTCCAGGGGCCTGATCCGCGGGTCCTGAATGCTGATGGCCGAGGCAATGACCATGACTTCTTGCATAGCCCCCTCTTTCTGTGCCTGAAGAACCATACGGGAGACGGTCGGTGCAATGGGCAGTCGCGCCATCGCCTTGCCCATGTCGGTCAACTTCTGCTTCTCATCGATGGCCCCTAATTCGGCCAACAGTTGAAAGCCCCCCTGAATAGCCTGTGGTCTGGGTGGATCGAGAAATGGGAAGGCGTAAATATCCCCCAGTCGAAGCGCCAGCATACGCAGAATTACTTCAGCCAGGTTGGAACGCTGGATTTCGGGCGGCGTGTACTCGAGCCGGCCTAGCAAGTCCGATTCGCCATACAACCGAATGCAGACGCCACCAGACACCCGACCGCACCGACCCGCACGCTGGCGCGCGCTGCTCTGGGCGATAGGTTCTATCGGCAGGCGTTGGGTCTGCGTTCGGGCATTGTACCGGCTGAGCCGTGCCAGGCCGGGATCGATTACATATTTAATATTTGGAATGGTAAGGGAGGTTTCTGCGATGTTGGTCGCGACGATGATCCGCCGGTTTCGTTGGGGTTGAAAAACTTTCTGTTGATCAGCTGCTGTGAGACGGCCGAACAGAGGCAGAATGTCTGTACGTCCAAAGGACCGACCCTCCAGACGTCGTCGAGATTCGTGGATATCCTTCTCGGTGGGCATAAAAAGTAGAACATCTCCACGTCCAGGTTCCTCCAATACCCGGTCTACCGCATCGACGGCAGCGTCAATATATGTGTAATCTTGAATACCTTCTCCTAGCTCTTCCAATGGCCAGTATCGAATTTCGACGGGGTATACCCGTCCGGTCACCTCAATGATCGGGGCGCCGTCGAATGCTTTTGAGAAGGTCTCTGTATCAATGGTAGCTGAGGTGATGATGATTTTCAAGTCGGGCCGACGCTGGCGCAGGACCCGCAAGTAACCCAGAAGAAAATCGATATTCAGACTGCGCTCGTGGGCTTCGTCGATGATAATGGTATCGTACTCATACAAGTCCGGATCGTTCTGGGTTTCCGCCAGGAGCATACCGTCTGTCATCATCTTGATGCAGGTCTCCGGGACCGTCTCATCGGTAAATCGAATTTTACAACCGACTTCTTTGCCCCAGACCACATTCAACTCTTCTGCAATACGTCTCGATACCGACAGGGCGGCGACACGGCGTGGCTGCGTGCAGGCGATGCGTGCCTCCAGACCGCGTCCTGCTTCCAGGCAAATTTTTGGCAACTGTGTTGTCTTACCGGAGCCTGTTTCTCCGGCAACGATCACCACTGGGTGCGCGCGTATCGCTGCCAGAATCTCGTCTTTCCCTGCGGTCAACGGCAACTCATCCGGGTAGCTCACATCAGGTCGGTGCGCCCGGCGTCGCTCAAGCAGCAACGCCGACGCCTCCGCTCGATCTTTTAACTGGTGGAGTGCTTTACCGCCCCGAGATTTCCCGTTCAATTGACGCTCAATAGTCCGTCGGTCCCGAAGCATGCATTGGGGCAGAAGGGCCTTAATTTGAGCTATAAGGTCCGTTGACCGATCAGGGATTTTTTCTGTGGTGTCAGTCATGGGGTCACTTTCAACTTTCTAACGCCGCTAAAATGTGCTTCACCACAGTCTTCTCTTCCACACCGACGGATTCCAGGTCATACTGTGCTTCTGAAATTTTATCTTTATGTGTTTCCATCGGGTAAGAAGGATTTTCATTAAAATAAAAACTGAATTGATATCTGTTAAAGACCGTGATCCGCGGATGGTCTGCCGTCCAGGGTTTGGCCCCATGAATGAGGTTCGGTGAAAAAATAATCGCGTCGCCTGCATTAAGCGGAAACGTGATAGCCGGTGAATCGTCATCCATCAGATGGATGGTAGAGGGACATTTGATATCGGATTTATGACTGCCGGGCACACAGGCGAATCCCATATCCGGGGGTACGTCTGTAAGGGCGAACGAAACATTGACAAAATTGCTGTATATTTTTCCATTCGACACCTGATAGTCATTATGCGGATTTCGGAATCCGGGGGGAAATTCGAAGCCGCTATGGTCCTTATGCATCAGAATTTTATCATCCAGCGGTCTTTTGGTTTTCACCTGTATGCCAGAGATGAATAAGCGGGGGCGGTTCCACATGAGGCCCATCACCATACGGATCAGATTCGGATGTTGAGCCAACCTCTCAAACGCCTTATGACCATATTGTGGATGCACAATATTCATGCCGTATTCGATTTTATTCAAAACAGTGGGGGGGGGCATCTGCTCAGGGTCGGTCTCCATCCAATCCTGTACAATGTTCTGCAAATCAGCCAGTTCATTGGGGGAGATGGCCTGACGAATGACCAGAAACCCTTGAAGATCAAAAAACCATTTCTCTTTTTCAGTCAGGGTTGATTCTATTCGGATGCCACTATGGGGATATTCCATCTCCATCTATTTGCCTCCATCCTCTATATGCGTTTTGCCTTCGACCTGGTGTAGGTTAACGGGTGATCATGAATTCAGCCATTGAGAGGCGACCGGTCACTTCGGCCGTGAACCCAACGAAAGAGAAACCGTAGCTGTGTGTTCGGCTAAGGACGGTGTCAAGTTCGGCCGGGTTGTCCGGAGAACCAGACCAACTCATATGCCACAAGGATTGATCATTCGTAAGCTCGAACTGGTTCGGGTCACTCGCCCAACCACCTTCTGTGATGGTTAGGGGTTGGGTGTTCATATGCCAGCGGGTCCCATGGCCATAAACCCAGAATAGACAATGGCCACCATCGAGATTGAGCTGGTCTCCACGAAGATGGACGGATAATCCTGCATCTTTTATATCAATCGGATCAGCATTCACCCAGTTTCGATAAAAGATCAGAGGCAGGATAGATAGGGGTCTTTCGGGTGTGTCCGCACTCCAGCGGGTATTATCCGACCACACACAGCCAGTACTATTAACCCCTCCGGTATGTGCCCAAGTTGTCAGGACAAAGATATTGGTGCCCTGGTCCACCATACTGGCATGATAGTCATACGAACACCACCCCTCAGGGCCTTTTTCAAATATATTCCGGATCATTTCGAGATATCCTTTTTCAGACAGACGTGAGCCAGGTAGTCATGGAATCAACCGGCTGAAAAATAACAGATGTTGACAAAAGACACCACCAAAAAACAACCATTTGGGATTAGATCAGGCCCAGTTTTTAAATTTATTAACCTGAGCTGGGGATTCTCACCGTTTTTTGATATAAATTACCGGTTGAGGCCTCCCCCTGGCTATCCATCTGTATAGGATGGTTCTACTCTCGATCGGCACATAGCTGGCTATTCGTTCGATTGTCAAATAGAGTGCTGGGGCGTCGATTTGGATATCTTTACCCCAGAATAAATTGAAGATGGTTACTATGCATAAGCTTGTTCTCATCATTTTCCTGAGCAATCTATTCGGTATGCACGCTGTATCAGCACAGATGGACAACGTCCGATTTATACAACCGCCTGTAATTATTCCGATAAAACATCATCTGAGCCATATTCAATTAAAGGATTTTGATGGCGACGGCAAAATAGATTTGGTCGGTAAAATCATTGAAGATGGTGATCGATCATCCAGCGTTTCTTATCAGGCTGTGTGTGTCTGGCGTAATGTGAGCAGCATCGAAAAGATTAATTTTGATGCGCCTGAGGCGTATGGTGGCCGAAGGAAAACGGGCATTTTGAGTCTCTCGGCGCAAGATATTAACGAAGACAGTCGGTCGGATCTTATCGTGTTCAGTCATCGCGGTGATATAGAGGTGTATATCAACAGAAGCGAGCCAGGCGTTTTTCGATTCGACAAACATAGGATACCTTCGTTGCCCTACACCTTCGTTGCCCTATTCGATTTGGAACTGGCCGATATGAATAACGACGGCAAAATCGATATGATCTTGTCCTATGGAATATCGTCTCGGTCTGGTCATCCTACGGAGTCTGTGTTTGCCATACTGAAAAATACCGGCGCAGGGCATACCGTGTCATTTGAACCCCTCTATCTGGAACAGAAGAGCCACATCAACAAGCTTTCCATCGGAGATATAAATGGCGATGGCCAGCTGGATCTGGTGACGTTTGATGAGCAGGATGATACATTGGACATTCGGCGTAACCTGAGTACGAAAACCCGGATTCAATTTTCGCCCCCAGAGGTACGAACGCTAAAAAATGATGGCATCCTATCAGCCAGGGTAACAGATATAAACAAGGACGGTAAAGCTGATATTTTGATATTAAGTGAGCATCGACTGACGGTATTAAAGAACCAGAGCCGTTCGCGATGGATTGATTTTTCAGAACCTCAGGTCCTTTTCAACGACCAATTTTTCGTATCGTTAATTGTCCCTGCTCTCGTAGAAGAGATAGATGGCGATGGTCGGCCGGACATTATCGCACGAGATGGGGAAAATATCATCGCGATAGAAAACCTGAGTAAGAACGATGATATCCAGTTTAATGCACGTGTTCGTCGGATTCATACAGGCCGCTATCCTGGCATGGTCGCTTTTGCAGATATCAATGGCGACCATCGAAAAAATATTGTGAGTATCAGTCAGCCCCAGAGTGCCATGAACGGTGCTATTGTCGTATTGGTACGGTCGATCGAGGGCAGGTAATACGAAACTCAATGGGGCGTATATGCCCTCCTGAAAATGGCTCGACTCAAGAGTCGGCAATGATCCCTGTTTCAGTGGGGTTCGATACCGATTTTAAACCGTTTGCCTGACGATCGTAATAAAAGATTCAATAATTGGAGGGTATATACCCGGAATAGTCGGTGTTGCGAATATAGGCGGTGACAACAGGCAGGATATCGTATCGATCAACCCGAAGAATTTTCCGATGGGGCGATCATTATCATGCTGAGGAATTCCCGAGGCATGTGACAGGCCGGAAGGATCGCCCCGTGAGCAGATGGCTTTACATCCTGGCGTTATGGCTGTTATTGGGATCGGCAACGCCGGTCGTTGCTGATACGTTCAACGACCGACGTGATTCCCTAAATACCAACTTCCTTGATCACATGAATTGAAACCGAGGGTTGTGTCGTCGAGGGCATTTCAAACAAAAACCCGCATCGGCGGTTCTTCATGTGGAAGGCCTTGCGCTTTTGCCCACTGCTTAAGTGGAATATCATCCCCTTCAAATTGCCCGTAGAACAGTTGGGCCGTAATAGGATCCATTTTATCCAGAACTTCATCAGGCGGCCGCTCCGCCGTTTGTGCCCACCACCTATAGCAGTAGCTGATCAGCAGCCCTTTGGCCACATGGTTCGTAAAATTGACAGATGGCATATGGTAGGTACAGGTGCTGAAAAGATAGGCATCACCAGCATTGAGCGAGGGCTCGATAAACTCTGGTGGATCATACGAACCTTTTTTGAACTGTAACGGTTTGGTGACCTTGTGGCTGCCCGGTACGAGCATGGTCACCCCGGAATTCATCTCCGAAAAATCCGTCAGGCAATAACCTACACGAATCGCCACATTGCCACGGATCGGGCTGTTAGATGCAAAATTATTTAAATCCCGGTGCCAGTTACGAAACGAGCGCCCATCGCCGTCCGGGTACAATGGTTCCGGTGATTCCGGCTGTGGGTATTTATATATAATGTTTCCGCGCATCATATATATATCATAGGATAATAGCTGTACCACCAGTGGTAGAATCCTTGGATTCGTCGTCAACGCCATTAGTGATTCATCGATTGTCAGGTCAATATATCGGTTGGCATAGTAATTATGTGGTGGGTCGGTCGTCGCCATGAACCGGTCCCCCGCCTTAGTCAACCGTTCGATCATCTCCCCGTCTAAAGCATTCCGAACGATCAGATAGCCGTTCTCATCAAAAAAAGTTTGCTGCTCATCAGTTAAGGTGGTTAACTCCATCTCTATTCTCCCGGTACTAAAGGCCATATATAATTTCACACATTCGTCGCATCCGGATCATCCCAGAAATCTTCCAGCTCGACCCCGAGCCCATCCACCGTCCGGTTACACCACGCAAAAAAGCCGGTAATTTGATTGATTTCCAGGATCGCTTTGTCGCCGAAGCCCTGATCGCGTAACGATCGGATATCTTCTTCGACGGTGGCCGCTGGCGTCAGGGTCAACTTGCGGACATAGTCCAGCATGGCCCGGTCCGCAGTGCTTATAGCCGCCTCTCTATAATCCTCTTTTATCGCGTCTACCAGATTCTGATCCTGCACTTCTTTGAGGAGCCCCTCCCCATGATGGCGAATTCAGTATTCGCATTCATTTAGCACCGAAACCGTCACCGCTATCATCTCCCGTTGGGCTAAGGACAAGTCACAATCCCCGTGCATCAGGCCCTTGTAAAACAGCATCACCGACCGCAATGCCGCCAGATTCAGGCTGTGTGCCTTGATAATATGATCCACCCCGCCCCAGGATCGCTTCGTGCCGTCATAGATCTTTGCCAAAGGCCCTGTCGCTTCTTCTTCGTCTATGGTTTTTATCCAGGCCATGTTTGTCTCCCTTTCACATCGATGCCTTTTGTCGGACTTCAAATTTCTTTACACATCGGGCAGCATGAATTGCCGCAGATACCGTCCGGACAGCGCCAGGAAGCGATGTCTGTTTTCGCCGGTATAGAGGGCGCTGTGGGGCTCAATGCAAACTGCGCCGTCATAACCTACATGATAAAGAATTCCGAAGAAGGGGCCCCATGCGATCTGGCCGAGTCCCGGATTCGGATCGCTGATCATGGTATCGCCTACCCGAAGTACATCCTTCGCGTGCGTGTGCATCAGGTGCGGTCCGGCTTCGACCAGTTCCGCCGTCCAGTCCCGATGATCGTAGACCGGATGACTGGGATCAAATTTAATCCCTATGCCGGGCAGCTTTGGCAGGGCACATGCCCAGGCTGCTGGCCGGTCGATCACGTTTTCCCAGTGGCAGTTGTAGAAGGCAAATTCCAATCCTCTTCGCTGAACACCCTCGATGGCGGATTGTAATCGTTCTGCCACCTCTTCCCATTGCGCTTCGTCCGGGATATCAGGTATGCGCCCTGCACCGGCGATGAACAGATCGGTGCCGAGTTCAGCGGCCAGATCCGCTGTCTGCTCCCATAACTCGGCATTCGCCTTGCGGATCGACGCATCCGTATCCTGGTGGTTCTTGCCGAATAGGCTGACGGCTGCGAGGTTAATGCCTTCGTCATTGAGGGCGTGCTGGAAGGCATGATGGTCTCGAAAGAGCGGGGTATCGCCGAAAAGGGCCAGCTCGACACAGTCAAATCCCTCCTGCCGCGCGAACCGAACATCTTCAACCGTACCGCTCGTTAAAAATCCCAATTGCATGATGGTCTCTCCTCATATCTCAAGCGAAAATTCGTCCTGTACATTTACCGGGCGTTCCTGCTCAATAGAACGGCGCAGCGCGACCTCGAATTGTAGCTCTTCGAGGCCTGCCATCCCAGGTACGGGCGGTGGCTCTGATAGCCGGATGGAATCCAGATAGGCCGCCAGAGACTTCTCAAACGAGGCTTTGTACTGGTCCCAACGTGAGTGGTTGCCCATGAGCGCATACGTCTCGCGGTAGCGGGTGGTCTTGTCGAAGATTTCCATCGGTCCGTCGAGATCACTAAATCGGATCATGCCCTGCTCAAAGTTGAGAATCACCTGATAAAGGGGGAAATCGAAATCGGTTCCTCTGGTGCCAATAATCGTGCCTGTCGCGCCGTTCATCAGACGGAAGGTGCCGCCCACATCCACCGCATTCTCGTACTGGATATCACCGGCCAGGGCAGTGACCTGCGCGGCGCCGCCTCCGAAGAGATGCAACAGGTCTATGCAATGGCTCCAACAAGCATAATTCACGAACATTGACGCGTGTGTCAGCCTGCCGAAACGACGATCGGTGACGATGGTCTTCATACGCGCGGTCTGGTCAAAAAAACGATAGTTAAACACCATGGCCGTTTCTGCGCCGCGAGCCGCACAACGTTGGAGCAAGTCTCTCGCCTTGAAAAAATCGTCCTCACAGACCTTAGCCTGACCATTTTGAGCAATAAGGGGTTTCTCAAAAAAGAGCCGTTTTGGTTGGCCTTTCAGGAGCAATTCGATGGCTTGGTGCCGCTGTGTCTCCGGCGTGAGCACCAATACGGTATCAGGTTTTTCAGCAAGGAGGTCTTCGACGGATTCAACGACCCGACCACCGAAATCTCTGGCGCACGCTTCTGCCTTCGACGGCGTGCGGGAAAAATACGTCAGGACGACATCTTTCTGTTCCGACAAAAATGGAAGATAGTTGTTCCGGGCTACCCTACCGGTACCTACGACCGCAATCCGAGTGCTCATCTGGTATGTCCCTTGAAGCGTCCTTCATTCTGCCCATCGTTTAAAAAAAGTGAGCCTATATGTTTAGAAATACTGGTAGGCCGTCCAACCGCCGTCCACGCGCAAGGTCTCAGCAGTAATGTAAGAGGCCTCATCACTAGCCAGGTAGAGGACGGCGTCGGCAACTTCATCCGGTGTACCGAGGCGGCCCATGGGTGTCCGGCGCTCGTAGGCATCAACGGTTGCCGTGCCTTCCTCGAGTCCTTTACGCACCATATCCGTCATGACGACCGCAGGAGCGACCCCAACGACGCGGACGCCCCTACTTGCCCATTCGATACCCAGAGCCTCGGTCAGCATCATCAGGCCGGCCTTCGCGGTACCGTAGGCTACGCGACCCTCGATCGGGTTACAGCCTATAACAGATGCAATGTTGACGATGACGCCCTGGCCGCGGCTCAGCATCGGTTTTGCCACTGCCTGGCTGCAGTAGAATGCGCCGGACAACATCACATCCATCGTCTCACGCCACTGATCCACAGGCAGCTCTTCTGCTGGCCCCTTGTGGGCGACACCGGCGTTATTGACCCAAATATCAATGGGGCCGAGCTCTGCGACGAGTTTGTCAACCAGATCGATGCTTTGATCGGGCTGGCTCACGTCGAGCCCTTCGAATCGGACCCGTGCCCCCTGGCCGCGGAGCCCTTCGGCTGCCTGATGTCCCTGGACCTTATTAACATCCGTGAGCACCACCTCGCCACCTGCCTCAGCGAAACGTCGTCCCATCTCGAGGCCGAGGCCGCCAGCGCTGCCAGTAATCACAATATTTTTGCCGGTGAAATCGGTTGGTGTTTCCATCACCCATCCTCCTCGGTCTACCGGTGGCCATCATTTAGACCAGAAATAATCCTTATTCTTCTCTACGAATCTGTGTGGTCTGGCTGGCAATCTTGTCAAGCTGGTCTTCTTCCCACTCTTCCTCTTGCTGCATGGCAAAAAGGGAGGTGTATCCCCCCGACCAGTCCGGCGGTACCAGACAGGGCCGCTCATCATGGTGTGCCCATTGCGCCGGCTTGCCACGTACAATGGCACCTTCGTAGCGACTGGGCAGCGGATTGTAGGTATAAGTATAGGCATCTGCGGATGAATAGGCATTCAACAACAAGGGGCGACCCCGGTCAGAAAGATTAGGTTTGGAGCCGTGGATCAACCGGCAGTTATGGATGGTGATAGACCCGGTCGGTCCTGGCAGATAAGCGATTTTTGATGTATCAATCTGCCCGGCATCCTCGTCGCTGAGACACCCTACCCATTGCCCATCGGTATTATATTGGTTGAAAAGGTCGCCGTCGTGACTGCCTGGAATGGCGGACAGCGGTCCCTGTTCGTCATCTACATCATGAAGATATACCCCAATAGTCAAGGGACTATAATTGGTGTGGGGCCAATAGGTAATGTCCTGGTGCCATTTTACTTCCTCACCACCTTTTGCCCACTTGAAATTTAATTTCGAATGATGAAATTTTACATCCGGCCCCACCAGGTCGGCGGCCACATCGGCAATGATGGACTGAGAAGCAAATGCCCAGTAGGTTGGATGATGTTCGACGGGACTGCTCAAGCGACGCAGTCGTGGATGGTCTGTGGTGTGCCCGGGCTCCAGATCAAAGATCCCATCCGACTCGGTCAGGGTACGACTGCGTTGCACCATTTCATCCGTTACTTTTAGCAGGCGGTCAACCCAATCCTGTGGTACAATCCGCTCAACGAGAAGATAACCATTCTCAAAGTAGGACCTGCGCTGTGCCTCGGTAAGTACCGTTGGTTTGTACGCCAATATTTTCTCACGTGTCATTGGAGCGCCTCCATTTAATTCAAGTAATACATGATAGTCATCCCGTTAACAGGTGGGGAGAGCATTTCAGGAATTAACATAATAACTTGGATTATTTATTTCTATACCATTGCCTTGCCGGGGTTAAATCCCAAAGTACGCCATCATTCTCTTGACCGAAGATTTCTCCTCTTTACTTAACGATTCCAACTCATACGCCTCCTCGGAGAGCTGGTCCTTATACTCTTCATGAGGCAATCCGCTTTTACCTGTTTCGTTGAAATAAGCGCTAAGTTGATACCGTTGAAAGATATTCATACGCGGATAATCTTCTGTCCAGATGGCCGCATCATGTAGCAGATTCGTGGAAAAGATGAGGACATCCCCCGCTTGCATGGGCACCGTCATTGAAACCGGTGGATGGTGACCGACTTTCAGCCCATCCGGGGTTTGATAGGCGGATTTATGACTGCCAGGATCAAGGCTGAATCCTGTACCTTCCGGTACATCCGCCAGAGCGACCCAGGTCGCAAGGTGGCTACAATAGATTTCCCCGCCGGAAACCTGATAATCGTTATGTGGATTGCGGAAACCAGCCGGGAATTTGAACCCGCTGTCATCTCGGTGGAAGCCTTGATGGTCTTCATCGCCAGGTTGGGCTTTGACCATATGGGTAAAATTAGCGTGAAATAGCCTGGGTGACCCCATCGTCAGTCCTGCTACGACCCGAATGATCTGTGGGTCGGCATTCAATGCCTGAAACAATGGATGCCCATATTGAATATGATCCAGGTGGGTTTTATACGGTTCCTGCCTGTGCCGCACCACCGGTTTCGGTATCTCTGACGGATCTGCAGTCAGCCAGTGATTGAGGATCTCAAGCATCTCTTTCAACCGTTCTGGCTCAATCACCTGATGCAAATGCAAAAAACCCTGCAGGTCAAACTGCCACTTTTCATCTTCGGTTAATAAATTTGTGTATGACGACGCCATAACATGCCTTTCGATTGCGGTATTTGTCTTTTAATATAAAATACGTTATGTACATAAGACGCAATGTATTGCGTCTCTACGGGGCGGTAAAATACCAGACTACATCACATCATTTCCGCTACCGGCCCATCCAACCGCCATCTACGGTCAGAATCGCGCCATGAACATAATCGGACGCATGTGAACATAAATAAACCACCGCGCCTTTAAAATCGTCTGGCAAACCCCACCGGCCAGCGGGGATACGCTCTGAAATTGACTTGGACCGAACCGGATCGTTTTGCAAGGCTGTGGTCAGATCTGTATCAATATATCCGGGGGCAATAGCATTTACATTAACGCCTTTTGAAGCCCATTCATTGGCGAGGGCCATGGTAAGCTGGCCGACGGCCCCCTTCGATGCCGCATAGCCCGGCACGGTGAATCCGCCCTGAAAAGTGAGTAATGAGGCGGTAAACACAATCTTTCCTTTTCCGCGAGCAACCATTTCATTACCGAACTCTCGGCTGAGAATAAACGGGGCGTGTTGGTTGACATCGATCACCTTATCCCAGTATTCGTCGGGATGCTCAGCCGCTGGTTTTCTCATAGTCAGACCGGCATTATTTATAAGGATATCGATCACCGGAAAGTCTGTTTTTACCTGTTCTATAAACCTGTAAAGGGCTGCTCTGTCAGTAAAATCAGCCTGATACCCTTTGAACCGTCGACCTTGCGCGGTCACCGCTTCTTCGATCGCGCTCCCAGAAGTCTCCAACGTCGCACTCACACCGATGATATCCGCACCCGCTTCCGCCAACGCTTCGGCCATCCCTCGACCGATCCCACGTCGACACCCCGTGACGAGGGCAACTTTTCCATCTAACCTGAACGAATCTAATACCGACATGTAACACTCCAATGATATTTAAAAAGTGAACAGAACTTTACAAACTCGATCCCCATTAAATATAGTCTTAAAGGCCCCGGCTACCTCGGTAAGTGGCAAGCGATGGGAGACAATTTCACCGAGCGGCATCGTTCCGGCAATGTCCAGAGCGGTCCGGTAGTCCGCTGGGGTATATACTCTGGTTCCGATAATGGTTAATTCTTTGAAATTAACCGACCGCATATCCACCATCGGCTGTTTTTTAAATACGCTGACGTTAACGACTGTGCCGCGCGGGCGAACCAAATCGGTCATCTGTGTCGCAGAGTCCTGCACACCGGCTACTTCGAATACGCGGTCTGCCATATCCCCGCCTGTGACATCTTTGATATAGGCAACGATATCCGATTGACTGCTGTCCAATGCTTCAAAGCGTAAGGCTCGGACAATATCCAGACGGAACGGATCGATATCCGTGACATATATTTTTTCGACCCCTTTAGATCGTAAGGTCATGGCGGTCAAAAGTCCGATAGGACCAGCGCCAAGAACGACCACGGTGTCCTCGGGTCGAACGGTCGTTCTGCTGACCGCGTGTATACAGACCGCCAATGGTTCGATTAAAGCCCCCGTCTCATAGGTCATATCAGCAGGCAACCTCACCAGAAGGTCGGCTGGCACGACCACATAATCCGCCATACCCCCGGTACGATCAAAGCCGATTAATCGGAGAGAGGCACATACATGGCTGAACCCGTTCCGGCAGGCATAGCAGGTGCCGCAGGTCAGCAAGGGAAATAAGGTGACCCGATCTCCAATTTGGAAATCGCCGGTAGGTCCTGCACCAAGCGATGTCACCGCCCCAGAAAACTCGTGACCGATCACCAGGGGCGGTTTTGCACGTGGATGCTGTCCGGACACAATGGCCAGGTCAGACCCACAGATGCCAGAGGCATAGACCTTCAAGAGGACCTCACCATGACCGGGAACGGGGATCTCCGTTTCTCGTGCTTCTATCTCATATGGCCCTATAAACGTAGCTGATAACATCGTTTTATTCTCCAGTCCCTGCGTTCGGAAGAGGGTGGCCAAAAGATATTCTATCTTATACCATGACAAAAGTGTTAGAATTAAGGCTATAAATCAATTTATATTTTGCTCTCAATGAGACGGAACCGAACCTTTTTCTTATCTGAATTTTCCGATACGCTATGAATCCGATGATAAGATGTTTGTGCCTGTGATCAATGCCGTTTGTGCCTGTTTGGTAGAAGAGATTTATACACCGGGAAAGACTGCTCTGGTTAAACTATGCAACGACTTGAACGTCCGGTATCCTGAAGCTGTGGCCATGGTGGCCATGTCGAGGATATCTGGTTATTACAGTGAGCATCTGTTAAAGCGCGGTGCCTTATTAAAACCACCACAGATCGTATCCCCAACCTGGGGTTTCTGCGGCTGGGTGGGAGATTGTGAAGTCGTTTCCTGTGAGCCGAAATCCTGAATGGGATTTTTGACTTTTAATAGGGTATAACGCGCCAACTTACCAGGTTTCCAATGGATTTCCAGTTTCCTCCATTGGAAAGACCACTCGTGCGCCACGGATATGCGACAACCGGGCTGCCATGGCCATTTCCATATGATGACGGGCGGTCTGCCCCAGGCACAATTCGTACTCTGGCGTTTTTCCATCCAATATATCCAGCATGGCATGGGCCATACGATGGTGGGCGTTGATCCATTTCTGGCCCCCCGATACTTCCTCATGGGCGAGAATTTCCCAGCGGTCGTCGCCAACAGGTTGCGGATTCGAATGTGGATGATAATAGATATCGGGCCCGTCCTGAGTGGGCCCCGGTAGGATGAGGGTCCCAGCCGTTCCATGGATATCAATACGATAGGGATTCTCTATCCCATCTCCTGCATAAGACTCGAATTCAACATTAAATCCCTCAAACTGATAATGGGCCCAGATCCCGTTCCCGGCAGACAAGCCCATACCGAACAATCCTTCTTTTATATCCGCCGGTGTGGCCGGTTGGCCATCCTGGGTTATCAATGCCTGGCACCATAATGGCTGGCCAAAAACCTGCCACAGGAAATCGAAGAAGTGCGGATAGAGATCAATAAACCATTGATCGCCTCCATGTTCGCCACCGAAGCCGTACATACGCGCCCACCTTGGTGTACCGATTTTACCTTCTTTGATCATTGGGATCGCCTGGTTTTGAATTTCAGGTCGTCCACGCCAGGGATGTGCCATCACCAGCATCACACCCGCACGGTCGCAGGCCTCCAGCATCTGGTCCACTTCCGCCGGGGTTCGTGCAAGTGGCTTCTCCGCATAAATATGAGCACCCTGTTCCGCCGCCGCTATGACCATCGCCAGATGATGGCTCATTTCATGGGTAGCCACGACCACAATATCCGGTCGTTCAGTTTTCAACATTTCGGTATAGTCGGCATACCCATTTATAGCCCCCGTACGGCCCATAAAGTCCGTCCGTCCTGCTTCATCTGGATCAGCCAGAGCTACGATCTTGGCACCCTCGACGCTGACAAATGCCTGATCAAGAGAATGGCCATAACTGCCGTCCTGGGTATCGCCAATAATCGCAATTTTTCTGTTCATGACAGCTCCCTTTATATAAGATTTCGCGTTTTAAGATTTTACACTACTTTTTCAATAATCCAATTTCAACGTGCTAAATCATCATTGTTTTCTGTGCAAAATCCAACTCACCGCTGTCCCAACGCTCAGGTTAACCGCAAGGGCCATTGGACTGATCCACATGAAACTGATCGGGTCATCTCCATTGGGCAGCATCCCAAAAAGTGGGCCGGAGAAAGCGATCAACGCTGCGGTTGTAATACCACAGAGTGCACCGGCCATCACACCCCATGGTTTTGCAAATGGTACAAACAATGCAAAGAAAAACAATGCAAAAATAGGGGTGGTCAGTAAATTCGATGTTTTGTTGGTTACCGCAGTAATATTACCGGGAATATGCTCCATCAACGAGCTGGAGATGACGACCACAGCGCCGATAGAAAATGCGAGTATCTGGGCCATACGGGTATGCTGATTTTCTGTGATGGTTGTGGTTCGGAATCGATCAATGAAATCGGTGGTGACTACCGCGGTTATTGAATTGACCCCCGAATCGAGACTCGACATGGCCGCTGCAAACATGGCCGCAACGACAAGCCCAGATACGCCGGGTGGCAGGTAGTAGGCAATATAATGTGGAAATACTTTGTCTGCATTTGCATCGATATCTATGCCCTCCGGAAGAATATCTGGTTGGGCCTGAAAATAACTGAGCAACGCAAATCCGGCTACCCATAACATCCCACCAATACCGATACCGACCAATTGCTGCGTCAGGTAAGCACGCCGCGCGGCCTGGGCATCTGTAGTCGCCATGAATCGCTGCACCACAGTCTGATCGCCTCCAGCCGTGCAGACAGCCCAGGTCGCCGAGGCCAGCATGGAACCGAATACGGTAAGGCGCACGGACGGATCGAGGCTGAACAGAGGTTGCTCATCCCAATGGGGTTGCCAGGAGGAGGGTGCCCACCCGAAACCGCCGAAATGATAGGTCACGGTACCGATGACAAAGAGGGCCCCGCCCAGCATTAGAAGGGTTTGTATGGTGTCGGTGATCACCACCGCCCTTAAACCACCCAATGAGGTATATGTAATGGCAACAAGGCCGGTAACCAGGGTGATCCAGGGAATCCAAGTCTCATCAACACCCAGCATCACGGTCATGGCTTTGGCCGAAAGGTATACGAGTAAGGCCATCCAGACCAGTCGCAACAGGATGAACATCACCCCGCCAAACAATCGAATGCCGATGCCCAACCGATCTTCGAGGAGTTCGTAGGCGCTGGTAACGCGCGTTCGCATGTAGACGGGAATGAGGATATAGCCAACGATGATAAAAACAACCGGGACCGTCAGATAATTGAGCATCCAGACAGGCCCCTTGCCGATGGCTTCACCTGGAATCGACAGGTACGATATGGTACTCAAGAGGGTAGCAAATAATGAAAAGCCGATAAGCATAGGCGACATATGACCACCGCCCGTAAAATATTCCCGGACACTGGTTTGCCGCCGGCTATAATAATATCCCAGACCAATGGTTGCCACCGCATAGCCGATAATAATCGCCCAATCATAAAATGTCAGGCCGTTTGATGGCATCGTGATTTACCTGATTCCTGTTCGCTTAGTTTCAAAGTTTACACAAGGAGCATTCCCATGTATGGTGTAAATCCATGGAAATAACCCGTCATGCTCGAGAGCTGCTGTGGTCCGGTTGACCAGGATGGCATGGTCAGCCCTGACCAATTTCGCCAAACTGCCCAGGCGGACCAGCATGTCGGATTTGGGGTGACTCGATATAGTAATGTCTATCGCACAACGTTTCTTCGGATATTCCAATAATTGGGGGAGGTCATGACGGTCACTCGTGCCAAAATGAGTGGCCTCAAGTGGGTGGTCGGTTATTTGTAAACGATTGATGATCTGTTCAAAAACCCAACCTTCCCAACTGGTCCCCACCCAGGGTGGTCTATAAAGTTCCTTCTCGTCTGTCCGTCCGCAAAGGGTACGGAGAAGGCAGCCGTTCCTTCAGTAGAGCTTGGGACTTTTTACCAGACGTTTACGAAGATCAAATTTGGCGGCAGCTAATAGGCGTACCAGGCCAGCCTTTCAAGATATGAGACATAAGCATTGACGGTATGATAGGTGGCCCCCAGACTTTTGCTTGTTTGGGCGGCGTACCAGGGTTGACCATACACGGTAGCCAGCATTTTAAACAACCTCTGCATCACTCGGGGTGATGCGGCCCCCCCCAATAAGTAAGTCCCGATACAGGATCTGGTCGAGATAACGTGGCTGCCAGGATGGAATGGATCCAGCCCACCAAAGTGTTCAGGATATCCCCCGGTTGATCACAACACATCCTGCTGGTCCAGATCTATTTCATGCAGCAGCAGGTGGGATAACTCACAGACTGTAACCGGGTTTCCCAAGGATTTATTCAACGGAGAAGCAAAGGATTCTGTGAGGAGAAAACGCCCGTTTTGACCGTACCGCTCGTCGATGATGCCCCGTAGCCGAAATAAAGTTCTGGTTTATACTGTATCTCATCGAGAATGACCGATTATTCACTACGCAGATAACGACTCCATTCAATATCCAGACAAGTCAGGTATTCTTCCTGCTCCAAATCAAAAAAAGATCAGAAAAGGTACTGGTCAGGGTCGTCTTTCCAATATGGCGTGCAGGAAGGTACCACGGCCGGATATTGTGACAGCCAGTGTTTGATATATGATTGAATAAGCCGGAGGCCCATATTTTGGAATATAGATGTCATTTCCCAATCAACAAGTCGAATTTGATTAATTATACAGGTTATACCGAATTCGTTTACAAACCGGTCGTGAATTCGGCCTTGCTTAATCAATATTTTTCAGTCCCAGAAAGACTTTACTGCCGCTTCCACCTCATCTGGACGTTGTACCCGTTGCACGGGATGCCACCACGGGGGGAATAAATTACTATATCGACGATGTCCGAACCGCTGATCAATCAATAACACGGCCCCCTTGTCCTCCGGAGTACGAATAACACGGCCCGCAGCTTGTAAAACCCTGTTCATACCTGGGAACATATAGGCATAAGCAAAGCCATCTACTTCGTGTGCTGTAAAGTAATCCCGGATCAACTCACGTTCGAGGCAAACCTGGGGCAGGCCAACACCGACCACAGCAGCGCCCACCAACCGGTCACCGACCAGATCGATACCTTCGCCAAATAACCCACCCATCACAGCAAACCCGATCAGAGTCTCTGAATTATTTGAATCAAATAAAGCCAGATACTCTTCTCGTGCCGTTTCTGCCATACCAGAGGTTTGCTGGTGGACAATCATCTTTGGATAAAGGCTATTGACCTGCTCGTAAACCGATTGCAGATATCGATAGGAAGGGAAGAAAACCAGATAATTACCAGGTCGGCCTTGTACAAGCGACGCAATGGAATGAGCTACGGCATCGTAGGTCTGATCCCGCTGTTTGTATGTTGTCCCGATATAATCGGCTACGAGAAGCCGAAAATGTTCGGATGGAAAGGGGGAGTCCAGATACATCACCGGATCGTTTTCCTCCCCGCCGAGAATTTCACGAAAATAATCCAGCGGGGTCAACGTAGCAGAAAAGAAGACCGCAGATGTACCACGTTTCAGACCTTCCTGTAACAGATAAGATGGATTTAGACAAAACAAGCGTATGGTCACATCTTTACGGGACTGCTCTGCATAGGCGACATACCTCTCATCGAACAACTCCGCAATACGGAGAAAGGCCAACGATTCGAAATAGCAGTCCAGTATTTCTTCTCGGTAAGGCATCGGGCGGTTTTGGGAAAGAATTTCTTCGGCCGCATCAACAAGTTTGTATAAAGGTTTTAGAATATCTTCAGGTAGATCCGGACTTACCCACGTTCCATTTTTTTCTTCTTCGCAGTATTTTCGATAGGCTAGCAAAGATGAATTCACCGCACCTAATCGTTTTGCCAACGCCGGCGCATATGGTTTGATATGGCGCCGAAGGTCAAGAAACATGTTTTTGGATAGAGAGGCTGAAAACATTTCTCGTGCACGGTCGACCAGATTATGGGCTTCGTCGATAAGAAAAATGTACTGGCCGGAATGGTCCAAAAAAAACCGGCGGAGATACGCCCGTGGGTCAAAAACATAGTTGTAATCACATATGATTATATCTGCCGTAAGAGAGAGATCGAGGGAAAATTCGAAGGGGCAGAGCTTATATTTTTGCGCCTGGTTTTCTATGCAATCTCTGGTCATCGCCTGGTGATGCGTGAATGTTTCCGTCACGGCATCGTTGATTCGGTCGAAGTAACCTATGGCGTACTCGCATTGATCCGGGTCACAAGTCGTGAGGCCTTGGGGGTTAAAACAGATTTTATCTCGAGCGGTCAAGGTTACGCTCTTTATAGATAGCCCCCCCTGTCGCATATCATTCAATGCTTTTTCTACGACCGTTCGTCCAATAGTTTTGGCGGTTAAGTAGAATATTTTTTCAGCATGCCCTTCCTTAAGTGCCTTGATAGCTGGGAATAAGACAGAGATGGTTTTACCGATGCCAGTAGGTGCCTGGGCGTATAAATGACATTTTGATTCGATCGTTCTGTATGCAGCAACGGCCAGGCGTCGTTGCCCTTTACGATATTCGTCAAATGGGAAATTGAGGGTACTGATCGTGGCATTTCTCTTTTCCGCCCAATCATAATACGGCCGGTTCCATTTCAAAAATTTTACCAGTAAGTCATCAAAAAATGTGGCCAGATCATTTTGGGAAAAGGTTCGAACATCTTCATGTACCTCCCAGGGATCAAGCCGGACATAGGTTAACTTAATATCTGCTTGAGGTAGTTCCTGCTGTTGGGTGATGATCGCCGCGTATATTTTGGCTTGTGCCCAGTGCAAGAGATTATCCGGCCGGGAGGGATCAAATTTACCGGTTATTGTCTTGATTTCTTCGATCAAAGGTTTGTCATCAACCCGTGTGAATCCATCCATGCGACCCGAAATATCAATGTCCAGGCCATCGCGGCTGATCTGATAGGAAACAGGGACTTCTGCTTCATAATCATCTGGTCGGGATTTCTGAAGGCGGATATGTCCTTTCGTGCCGTCCTGTGCTCGGCTCCGGCTTGCAAAACCACCGGTCAGACTTCCTGCCCGTAAGACAAACTCAACCAGGAACCGCACGGAGATTGATATCTGAGACATGATAGACCATTTTTTAACCCCGGCGTGGATTGAAGAGGTACCGAGATCGTGTGGTTATGCCATATTCCATTGGATAGAGAATATAAAAATAAACCGCAGGGATACTTCTATCCCTGCGGCTAAACTAACTTCACAAACACGAATATGTCCCAAGAACATTCGTGTTTCTTTGGATGCTTCAGGGTTACATCTTATCTGGCAAAGATGGCCCGATTTGAAATGCCGGCCATATAGGCTTCCTGTTGGATACCGCCGATAAATTGCGCCGTCCGGCCTGCAGGGGCGGAACCTTCATAATAGGCGGTAAATGAAGTATTGAATTCCTGAATCCAGGCACGGGCTGCGGTAGAATCATCCCCGGCGACGACGTACGCATTATTAAAGATGCCATCCTCTTTTAATCCATTTCCACCTGCTGCTTTGATCCGAGAATCCAGCGTGCTGAGCATCTGTCCCGCATCGTCACCGCCTACTGCACTGGACATCACTTCTGTTACACCACCATATTCAATAGACGTCCAGGTGCTGAATCCGTCTTCTATTTCACCAGAGCGGGTAATTTTAACGTCGCCAGCGACCACACGCGGTTGCGGCTCAACGATACTATCCATGTTGGGGATACGCGAGACAGGATATATTAAACCGGCCGGTTGGTTATCTCCAAAGTAATCTTGACAAACCTTTCGAATCGTATCGAGCCGTTGCCAGGTCTTCTCAGGGGCGTCATCGACGCCAGCCAGAATCTCCATCCAAACGGTATTCGATTTAAAATCAACACCCTGGTCTGCCAGTGGTTTTTCATACTGCTCGACCAGTATAAACTCTGTTTCTTTTATTAAATCGGGTCCGAGGGTTGTAATAACCTGATCGCCATGTGTATGCAAAACGGCGGCGCCACTTGGCTGGTGATCCGTCCAATATCCGTAGTCAATTTTTCCACCACCGATAGTTACATTCTCTCCCTTTACGGCTTTGACCTGCACTTCGAACAAGGCCACCGGGTCGGGAAATCCCTCAGGGTGTGTAAAACGGGCCATCCGATTCGAACGAAGGGGGCCACCTCCAACGGCATCAATCATAGCCCCATAAATGGCATTGAACTCGTCTTTTCTTTTCTCACAGTCATCACGGTTGCTCGAAGGGGTTGTCCACAGCACATCCGTTTTATATATATCTGACCAGGTCACACCGCAGGTCAATAAGTTCTTATTCAGATTCTCGATGGTGCCGAACCACTCCGAACCCACGTCATTCGGATACTGAGTGCCTACATTACCACTGGGTTCAATCAGCCGAAAGACATTGTTGTGATCATCCTTGACAATCACTTCCGTCGGATTAGAAAAAATTGTAATCGGGTTATGCCGAATAATATTGACCTGTGCCATGTTCGAAGTATCCTTTGTTGGGTATGTTGTCGTCCATCAGAAAATATAATATTCACGGACATAAAAATATATCCAAGGGACGGATCAGGCAAGCAGGAAACTAACGTGATATAATATTAGATGTTTGAATTATTTGTCAGATTATAAAAATCATTTTGAAATCTATGTTTTAATGGCCATATTCATCGCCGACCAATCTTATTGATTACCATCCTGCATCTTGGCCCGCAAAGGGCAACCTAATGGAATATTTCATCCTGATCTTAGCCGTCGCAATTTTATCCATTATATGGATAGTATATGCCCGTCGTGTTCGTCGACTCGAACGTCGAAGCCATGCGCTCGAAATCAGAGTCATTGAACGGACGCGTAAAATGAGACGGGAACATGATGAATTGTTAAAGGCCAACCGGGCTTTTGACGATGCACGCCGTGAGGCGGAACATTCCAAGATGCTAGCGGTTGAGGCCAATCAGGCCAAAAGCCGTTTTCTGGCCAACATGAGCCACGAAATCAGAACCCCCCTTAATGCCATATTAGGCTACACGCAAATTTTACAACGTGAAGCCAGCTTGACACCAGATCAACAAACGGCCTTCACCGCCATACGGGATAGCGGAGAGCACTTACTTACACTCATTAACAATGTCCTCGATATATCACGAGTAGAAGCCGGAAGGATGGAATTGGAACCGGTTGATTTCGATATCCAAACTGTCATTCGACAGATATCTGAAATGTTCCGCTTACGGTGTGAACAGAAGGGTCTGGCCTGGCGGGTTGAGACGGTTTCAGAACCGATAATTCCTGTCCATGGCGATGAAAATAAAATCAGGCAGGTGCTCGTCAATTTATGTGGTAATGCGGTGAAATTTACCGATGGCGGTTCTATTACTTTGCGCTTACAACAGCATGATGATAACCGGTATGTCATTGAGGTGGATGACTCTGGACGGGGCATCGAGGAAGACCGCCTGAAGACCATCTTCGAACCGTTTAATCAGGGGATTCAAGGCGACAAAGCGGAAGGGACAGGCCTGGGTCTTTCCATTACTCAAAGGCATGTGAAATTAATGCATGGCACCATCGATGTCACATCCAAACCCAATTTCGGTACCTGTTTTCGTGTTGAATTAACCCTCCCGCACGCCCAGGAACCATTGTTGGATATCGAAGAAGATACGATTTATAGATTTAATACAGATATCCCACTATCTGCCCTGATTGTTGATGACAACGCACTAAATAGAGATGTCTTACGACGGATATTGAGCGATATGGGTATGGAAGTCCGAGTCGCTAACGGAGCCTCAGAAGCCTTTTATTTTCTACGAAACTGGATCCCTTCTATTGTCTTCATGGATGTACGGATGCCAGGTGTAGATGGCGTTACGGCGACCCAGCGGATGTGGGATGCCCATGGACGAGACAAATATCGGATTGTTATGGTTTCAGCGTCTGTTTTTCAGGAGGATAAAGAACGTATTCTGGCTCTGGGCGTAGATGATTTTATTGAGAAGCCATTTAAAATTGACCGGTTGGTTTCCTGCCTGAAGAAGACTCTAAATGTTGAATTCGAGACCATCGATATAGAAAAAACAGGGGGAAATACGACAGAGCTTGATGTAGCCAACATACAGGTCAGTCTATCTGAAACCATGCGGGATCGCCTTCTGGAAGCAGCAAATCTGTATAAAGTAACAGAATTAGATGTCTGCCTCGGTGAAATGGAAATATTGGGCGTGGAGGAACGTAGTTTGGCCCGTCATTTGCGCCGGTTAAATCGTCGATTTGATATGCCGGGGATCACTAAAATTGTCGAAAACCTTCACGCTTGACCCTCACCCTTTCCAAATCATTCTATGAATGAAATACAAATGTCCTATTCAGAGCCCACGGGCGGCACCATACTGATAGTTGATGACGTACCGGCCAACTTGAGTGTATTGCAAACCACGCTCGAAACAGCCGGATATAATGTGTCTGTCGCCCCCAGTGGTGAAATTGCCCTCCGTATTGTAGATGGTGTAAAACCGGATTTGATTCTGTTAGATATTCTGATGCCTGGCATGGACGGGTTTGAAGTTTGTCGGGAGTTAAAAACCAGGGAAGGCATTCGATCGGTTCCCATCCTTTTTCTGAGCGCCCAGGATGATAAACAGACGGTAATCAGGGGGTTTCAACATGGCGGTGTGGATTATCTCATAAAACCGTATTCTGTAGAAGAAGTCCTGGCCAGGGTGAAAACCCATCTGGCCTTGTATCATATGATCCAATTAATGGATGAAAAAAATGACGAATTGGAAGCTCAGAACAAGGCGCTGAAAAAAGCGATCGAAGAGCGAGATCAAGCAGAAAAAGAACGCGAAAAGTTGACCGACCGGCTGATTGTCATAGAACAGCAAGAGGATGAACATTGGGATGTGGACGGCATCATTACCCAAAGTTCGGCTCTACAGCATATCTTGAGTGATTTAACGCCGTTGAGCCAGGCCCGGTCGGTAAGTGTATTAATCATGGGAGAGAGCGGAACAGGTAAGGAGCTTGTAGCACGGGCCATTCATCGGCGCGGGGCGAATCATACGGCACCTTTTATTCCTGTGAACTGTTCCGCGATTCCACGCGAACTGGCGGAATCCTTGCTATTCGGGCACCGCGCCGGGGCATTTACCGGAGCGACACACCTTCACAAGGGGTATTTTGAAACGGCTGAGGGGGGCACCCTTTTTCTGGATGAGATCAGTTCCATGCCATTGGAACTCCAGAGTAAGCTCTTACGTGTTCTGGAAACGCAACATATTCAACGGTTGGGTGACCAGGCCGAAAGGGAAGTAAATGTCCGGGTTGTTGCCGCCAGTAACCAGGATTTACAGACGCGTATTGCCGAGGGCAGTTTTCGCCAGGATCTATATTACCGACTGGCTCGATTCACATTGACTTTACCTACGTTGCGCGAACGGCCTGAAGATGTACCAATCCTGGCGACCCATTTTATTCGAATGTTTGCAATAGAGATGAATGTGAAACCTCCCGAGATTAGCCAGGACACCTTGAACATGCTGAAGGCCTATACTTTCCCGGGAAATGTCCGGGAATTGAAGAATTTGATGGAGCGGGCCGTACTGGTCTGTGGCGGGCAGGATGTTCTACCCGTACATATCCCCTTCGATTCTGGACGCCTGTCTTCAGAACAGCGGCCTGGACCATCCTCTGCACAAAACACCATTACACAGGAAATTCCCTTCGACCTGGCAGAAGCGGAAGTCTATCTTATTCAACGTGCCCTTAAAAAAACGGATGGGAATGTGGCTGCTGCCGCTCGTCTGCTCGGTGTGGGCCGCCAGAAAATTTACCATGTCCTGGCCCGGCAATCCTGACTATTGAACCACCCCCTCAAGCGTCTTCTATATTTTCACCCTTAATCCCGTTTCAAATGACTGAATACAAGCGAGGGCCAGCGCCAGCGTACGCCTGCCTGCCTGGGCGGGGACTGGGGGGGGATGGCCCATGCGAAAGGCGTCAAGCATGACATCAAAATGGGTGTCAAACGTCTTATGGAATTCACGGTCTTCATCGTTAAAATAGCCCGCCTGCCAAACTTCTGCTGTCTCATTGCCGACCGCCTGGTATGTATATCGCCTCACGGTATCTTCAATGGTGATTCGCCCTGCCGTTCCGTTGATCTCAAGAAAATGAGTCCCCGGATAGGCATATGACGAATCGTACGATCCGACCATAGCACCGACGGCACCGGCTGAAAAATGCAATGCGACCGCAAGTGTGCTGTATCCTTTACCTGTCATATCCGTCATTTGTGCGGAGACCGAATCAATAGGGCCACAAAGGTATTCCAGTATATCAAAGCCATGGCACTGTGTTTCGATTAAATTGTCGTGATCCGGGCAGGGACTGCCTTCCCCGCCAAAGCGCCAGAGGGTGTGGACGATCGGACCTAACCGACCGTCCAGAATAGCCTTATGGGCCATCTGCACCGTCCTGGCATACCGATGATTAAAATTAATGGCAAAAAACAAATCGCGCTTTTCTGCTTCCTCCATCAGCGTATTGGCTTCATCCATGGAGAATACGAGTGGTTTTTCTACCAAAAGGGGATATCCAGCTTGGATCACTTCCAGTGTCGCATCGAAATGACCCTTATTCGGTAAGCACATACTCACCAGGTCTGGTTTGGTCTCCTCCAGCATTTGCTGGATATCGGTAAAATAGGGTACGCCGTATTTTTCAGCCCGCCCACGGGTTTTTTCCAATGTACGGCCTGCAAGACCACAAAACTCGACATCCCGCCGTCCCGCCAGAATCCGTGCATGTTGATGGCCCCATCCTCCCGCCCCTATCAGGGCTATTTTGATCCGTGCCTTAGCCATAAATTTAGTCCTTGAAATACCTTTTCTCAGGTGGTTTTTATATAAGTGCTTCAGGCCAACGTTACTGTTCCACAATCACTTTACCTGTATTGCGGTCAACAAATTGTCTATAGGCTTCGTCAATCTCCTTCACTGGAAAACGATGTGTAATGATCTGATCCAGATAATTTCGATGTGCTCTCAGCAACTTCAGGCTCTCAGGTAATTCCTGGTAGGTAAAATATTCACTGCCCACGACCGTACGTTCACCGGCGATGAGATCCGGAGAGACATTTAAAGGAAGTTCGCCACCGTGGCCGACACAGACCTGAACCCCGCGAAGCGCCAGGAGATCCATAGAAGTCCGTCGAGCTACGGTTGTGCCGCTTGTATCGATGGCGACATCCACGGCATCAAAACCATGATATTTTAAACCGGTGGATAGGTCGGTGTCTTTGACGTTGATTGGTAATCCACCCATTCGTTCAGCTAGTTCGAGACGGTAAGGGACCATATCGGTAATCATCACGGGCATATCTTCCCCATGGAGCAATTTGGCCATAGCGAGTACGCCCAATCCAATAGGCCCGGCTCCCGTGACCAGAAGCGAATCGATATTGAGATGAACATGCTGGGCACGTCGGTTGGCATGTCCCCCTGTGCCCATAATGTCCAACAATAAAGTTGCTTCAGCGGGTGAGATATCATCTCCGGTAGGGAAAAATACATTCTCATTGATCACTGCATAGGGGCCATATCCACCATCATGAGAAAAACCGTAGTCGGCTCTTTTATTGAGACAAAGATTGGTAATTCCCATGCTGCAATGACGGCATTGCCCACAAAAGTCCATCAAAAATACAGCGCCAGAAGTTCCAATCGGTGTTTTGGTATCAGCCCCGACCGCAACGACTACACCTGCTGCTTCATGCCCTGGGGTAATGTTGGATCCATTATAATATTGTCCAAAATCCGAAGCACATAGTGCATTGGCCCGACACTGAATTAACAACTGGCCAGTGGCAGGTTCTGGCACCTCTTTCTCCACAAATTCTATGGTTCGGTTTCCTCGGAACATGGGATACGTGGCTTTTTGAGGAATAACTTCTTTCGTATCTTGCATGATAACCTCTTGGTAAAAAACACCATTTCAATAAACAGTATTACACAGTGTATCACATCTCTTTGAGTGTTGCCGTTTTTTCTGCCCTGATCTTAACACACCTGATCGGCAAGAACCGCGACATGCTGCCGGGCTGTACCTTCATCAGATGGGATGCCGGTTACATTAAGTCGGCAGCGACCAGGTGTAAATACGGGATACAGATGGTTGTCATATATAGCGGCTTGCGCCCCCGCCGTGGCCTGTGGATTTCTAAATAAGCCGGCGTAGTCGTCCGAGAATTGGTCGGCCAACGGTGTTCCGACGGCCAGCCGCTTCCATAATCTTTCCGCTATGGCCAGACGTTTTATCACGGCATGATGTTCCTGTTCCAAACCCCCAATATCATGGATCAGGGCTTTCGCAAACGCTCGGGTGCTGGGATGCTCGAAGGATGAACCTCTGGCGCGCAGGACGGTATTAGCCAACAGGGTGACTTCATCGTCTTGTGACTTGTCTGGCATATAAAAAAGAAGTAATCCGCAGGGACGTAGTGCGAAGGTGACAAAGGCTTTAGTCGGGCTGATCGATACCCAGAACGGGACATCTGCATCAATAAATGGTTTAATCTGAGCCTCGTAACTCATGCGCATAATCTGGTCGTAGGTCTGTGTATCACTCTCCCGGGCATATTCGAATCCGGAATACGCCCTGTCCAACAGAACGGGACTACCCGTCTTAGCTGCCGCTTGCGCTCGTTCCCGCATGGTTTCCGCACGCTGGACACGGCCGGTTGTATTCATAGGCCCCGCCTGGTATACTGGTAATACAGCTGGAAGATCTACGACGTCGCCGATGGGAAATTCCTGATATCCAATTCGGTTGATCCGTGCGATGGCTTTGTAGGCTGGCCAGGAGAGCTCTTCTACACCGATAGATTTCAACTCAGGATACAGCTGGAGGGCCATCTCAATACTCGTCATCACCGCCCCAGTACCCGCGTCGGACGGGATTAACAGGGTAAATCTATCCCAATGTGCTTCCGGTATCCGCTGCCAACGCAATACCGCCTCTTTCAACGGTCCACCCAGGGACGTCGAACTCATATAGTTGCCAGCCAGGCTTTCGTTTATTTCTGCCTGTAAGTAAGTCAGCAAGGTTTTTGACGTCGGCCAGGGCTGCCCTTCATCATCCAACACAATCCCAATACCATAGTTGTGTCCGCCCGGATCCTGGTCACACACAATTTTGGCGATTTGATTGGCATCTTTGCCCTGTGCAACCAACCCATCTGTCGTTTGCTTCACTAAATCACCAAACGTATGGCTCATGTCTTCTCCTCTTCATTTTATGCATCCGGCACGTATCTTATCCTTACATCATCCAACCTTATATTACGTCTTTACACGGGTTGTTATGTTTTTAACTTTGCGCGTTCCTGCTTTAAATCCCCGGCAAAACCCGGCGATGAAATCACCTCTTCATCCGTCAGAGCCAGCATTTCGCGTAATACACGGGCACCTGGACTGTCCGGATAGGCGGTGATTATTTTCCGGGCCTGTTCTTGAACTTCAATAAGTTGGGGTGTCTTTTCAATCAGGTTATCCAGTATATCAGCTAACCGAGCTGGTTCATTAAGGTCCGCCGCAACTTGTTGCCAATCCCGATAGGCCCGATAAGCGGTAGATGTATGGATAAGATCCCGCATAGTACGGGAAAACTGTTCTGTAAGGGGATGATCCTGATCTTCGGGAAACAACCCTTTTTTATGATCGAATCGCGGTTGAGAAAAATGGTCATCTCGGTAAGCGGCTCTGCTGGCAGGATCTCGAAAATCCGGTACTTCGAAAGGCTGACCTTCGCTGATAGATGAACGATAGGCCTGGATACCGGGTATGGTACAATCCGCTGCGGTATACACATCGAAAAACCCCGGTTCTCCTTCCAAGATTTCACGAGTAAAATTATACAGGGTCCAGAAATCACCCCCGCCATGGCCGGTTTGCTCTGCCAATTCGCCTAAGGCGTCCCAATGGGGGGTAATGGCATGTTTGGGGCCACCACCGGATGCCCCCAGGCGCAATCGTAATTCGCCATCAATAATTTCGGAAGACCCGAGTGTACCCCAGATTCGCTGCTGATGGGTATCGTTGGTTGTGGCCCCCATCAGATTACGGACCACCGCGCCATTAGACATATTAATAAGGGAGGGCGTCACGCCGCCCATGCCGTCTTGTGCGGACATCAGATAACCTGCCAGGGAAGGCGTGGATGGCAACGCCACCACACGGGTGGGGCGTAGGCCGGTGATATGCATCATAGGCCCGAGTGAATGGGTGTTGTAATAGTGGAAATTGAGCCAGGATCGCCACGAATGGGCCTGGTTGCCCGGATTGATCGGTTCGCCGTCAATATACGTATAGGCCAGGGATCGGCACTCATGCACGTATTCATATTCCGCATACATCAACTCACCGAAAAGGCCTTCACGCCATTTTCTGGCGAGCCACATATTAGCAGCCGAAAATGGATAATTCTCTGAAAGGTGGTAGACTTTACCGCTGGCTTCCACCGCTTCCACCAACCGAACCCCTTCGGCCATGGTATGAAAACTCGTGACCTCGGAAAGGACATGCTTGCCGGCGTTCATACACCGAATGGCATCATCCGTATGGGCAGGACAAAAGGTAGCCAGAAGTACGGCATCAAAATCCTGAGATAAAAACTGATCCGCATCATCCGTGACATACGCCTTTGGCTGTACATCCGAAAATTGATCGCGCATATGCTGGTTGAAATCGCATCCTGCGACGACATCAATGTTAAGGGCCTGACATGTCTTGAAAAACGACAGGCCTCGTCCCAATCCCCAGATGCCCATTTTGAGTCGGCGATCAGTGTTGAATATCTTGGGTAGTCCTTCGTTCATAGCTTTCTCCATGTTTATGCACTGTGTCATATTGCATAATTGTCATACCTATAAGTTTCTATCTCGGACTATAATACCGCATCAACCAGCGGCTTAATCCTGACAAGCCTGGGAATAGAATGCGCTCATTGATATTAGCCTGGTCGAGCTTATCTCGAATCTCCCATTTTAATTCTGCTGGTATAATAATCCGTTTCCACAATTCCGGGTAGTCTCGAAGCCAGTTGTCCATCACATCTGTGGGATCGGACATCATGGAAAAAAAAGCATATTGATTGATGATCCGATCTTCAATGGACGGTGGTTCGAAGAACACCACAAATGGGTTTGTGGATAAAGCGGCCAGTTCTTCAAAGGAATTAATGGTTTCGGCCAACATGGGAACCGTAAATACGTGAGCGCCTTCATGCTCCAATTTATCTTTTAATGGATCCGGTAGAAGCTGGTGAATATCATCATTTTTTACCGCCCATATCACGCCGTCGAGATTAAGTTTTTCTATATTGGCCGTCGCGAAATGTGCCGCAACATAAGGTGACTACGTCCAGTCCAGGAGCCGAGTAGGCAAACCATAATGTTGTGCTACAGTGAGCCAGTGCCACAATGAATCTCTCTCAACGACGTCACGATGAGCATATTTTCGAAAATTTCGTAACAGATGGTGCTCAAGATGGGCATAGTCCCCACCCATCCGGAAAAGGGAGGTCTCAAGGCGATAGGTGGCGTCCGCAAGGCCCCGGAATAGATACCTTGATCTATATCGTTGTATACTTGGATGCCAGGACTCCTCAAAGAGCATCTCTTGTAATTCAGACCAGTTTGTAATACGAATATCAGACATAAATATGCATCCGTTCCAGGCGGCAGATTTCAGTTGGCTGATCCCCAGGGGACCTGACCAATCCAACGGGGTTCAAGTGTGTGGGTAAAGACCATCGTAAATTAATCTTTATCGGGTTAATTCGCAAGCCCGATTATACCTGTAAAAAGAGTCAATTGCCTTGACACTTTATGTGTTATACTTTTTTATACTCCTTAATTAAAACCGTCCGTATGTTCTTCGTGGTAATGTCTGAATGACAAAATCAGTCCTTTCGATACCTGAAACACAAGCTGTTTTATCCCGACTTAAAAAAAATATAGGTACGTTCATTCGAGGAAAAGACCATGTTATTGATCAGGTTTTGACCTGCCTGGTTGCCTCCGGCCATCTTTTAATCGAGGACCTTCCCGGCCTTGGAAAGACCACCCTGGCGTACTGCCTCGCCCGGTCGATAGATTGCGATTTTACACGGTTGCAATTTACGAGTGATCTGTTACCAAGTGATGTGATCGGGGTGTCTGTCTATGATGAGTCTCAAAAGACCTTCGTTTTCAAGCACGGCCCTATTTTTACAAACATTCTACTGGCCGATGAAATTAACAGGACCACCCCCAAAACCCAATCAGCCCTGTTAGAAGTTATGGATCGCAGTAAGGTTTCGGTCGACGGCCAGACGCATCATGTCCATCCTCCATTCATGGTTTTTGCCACGCAGAACCCCGTCGATTACGAAGGGACATTCCCTCTGCCGGAAAGTCAAATGGATCGTTTTCTGATGCGAATACGCATGGGATATCCGGGAGAAGAGGATGAGTTGACTATTCTCCAAAGTGGATTAATGAACTATGATGAAATCGATTTACAGGCGGTAGCCAATAAAGAAGATATCATGGGACTTCAGCAGACGGCGTGGTCTGTATTTGTAGAAGAGAGCGTTTTGCGTTATATGCTCGGTATCATTACGGCCACAAGAGAAGAACCTGTGTTTAAAACCGGTGTAAGTACCCGCGGGGGGCTGGCACTTAAGTTGGCCGCCCAAGCGAGGGCCTTACTTCAGGGCCGTGATTTTGTCATCCCCGAAGACATCGCTGTAATGACCAAACCCATCCTCACGCATCGCCTCACGTTACAGCGCCAAACAGCAGACACCTTGGAAGAACGCCGCCTTGTAGAAGAAGTCTTGCAGGATATTCTGGATAGAATTCCGAAACCGATGTGATTGAATCCGGACAGCGTATAATAACCGATTTTTGGATAGATGTTGATCGATATCGGGCTTCAAAATGAATGCTTCCCCCACGCAATCCGCAGATCCAATCCACCCAATCCGTAATACGACCTCCGAAATTGAGCAGGACTGGTCCGAGCCGGGCTTCACCCTCCCCCAATCCCGATTTCGAAATATACTTCGGGTTTTGAAACAGCTGATACGGCCCTTGAAAGGGGATAAAACCCTACCGACGTCTGTAGGGCTTATTCTAATTGGTCTGTCCCTTGCGATCGGTATAGCTGCGTATAATACGTCCAGCAATATTCTTTTCATGACTCTGTCGCTGCTGCTCTCCTGTCTAATTCTCAGTGGAGTTCTGGCATGGATGAACCTGCATGGAACCCGCTGGAAATTGGCGGTAGCCCCCCGTATTCGGGCCGGTCAATCTACTTCTCTATCAGTGGATATGGTGAATACCAAGACCATACTTCCTACGTACAGTCTCTGTTTTGAATTAAAGGTCTTACGGGCTGACAAGTCTCATCAGATGTGTCAACAAGAAGGACTTGATCCTGGGGAGCGTACCCGACTCGTCTGGCGATATACCCCTTCTCGCCATGGTTCTGAAACCATCGCGATTACTCGCCTTGAATCGTTATACCCCTTTGGTTTTCTACGCAAGATTCTGAGTGGCTGGCAGCGGCAGGATATAATTATCTGGCCAAAGCGGACGAGGTATTCTTTTCAGCCACCCTATGGCTCTCAGTGGCGACACCAGGGCAAAACCATTTTAATGTCTGGACACGGCCCTGAACTGATCAATTTACGGCATTATCGGCCGGGCGACGCCATGCGGACGGTCCATTGGAAGGCGAGCGCTCGCGTGCGCCGATTACTCGTACGGGAAACGAGTGAAGAGCGACAGGATGCCTACATGATCTTATTGGAAACGCCTGACTCTTTGTGGACAGACGAGGTCCAATTTGAGACCCTGAGTCGTCTCGCCGTTTCAATTTCTGAAGATCTCTATACCCGGGGGCAGCTTTCGGCGGTCGCTATAAATGATGAGTCTCCTCGCCCGGTGCGAAGGATAAACGACCTTCACGGCTTCTGGGATCGCGCATCAACCGTTGAGAAAACAGACCATTACACCCCAATTGTTAATCTACAGGGTGCCACAATCATTACCTTTGCGCCGGGCAAAGATGCCCAGGTGGATATATATGTCGGATCACACCACGCCGGGACAACTCAGGCTGACCACGATTGAATTAAGGCAGATGAAATGGATGCTCGGGAATTTACTCGCCCTCGTATCCCTTTGGACGCTGATCTATATCGATGCTCAAGCAGAACTTCTACTGGCCGCGACTACGCTCACCGTCATCATCAGTCTGATCAGACCTGGTTGGACGGGTAAAATTCCACGGTGGGTGTGGAATGTCGCCGTCCCAATTATACTGACCATAAGTATTTTTGTCGATTTCTGGCTCTCTATGCCGGACCTTATACCTCCGTTGGTCCGGATGCTGCTGCTCTTGGTACTCGTCCGAAGTCTGCAGCAACGCCGCCGTCGTGAAGATCTTCAACTTCTTCTGATGTGCCTTTTTATGGTGATGCTGACCGGTGTATTGACTCTGTCCATGAGTTTCGGCTTTCAGATTCTTCTCTTCACGCCTATTGGTCTGGCTCTGCTTTTTCTAATAACGCTAACAGAACCGGTTAATCAACCCTATATCCCGCTGGGTATGGAATACCGTTGGGACCTATTTCAGTGGCGACCATTTATACAACGAATCAGAATGGTCCAGGATGTCCGGGTGGTCGGCATGATTGGGGGACTGTTTATAGGTGTTTTGGGCGTTTCCTTCCTCATTTTTATTATAATGCCCCGGTTCCAGATCAACCAGGCGATCCCATTTCTTAACCTCAGTACCACCCGCAGTTTATCCGGTTTCAGTGATCGCATCGCCTTCGGAGATGTCGTGGATGTACAACTGGATGAGCGTGTCGCTTTGCGGGTGGATGTCCCGGACCGATCCCGTATTCCCGTATCACCTTATTGGCGCATGGTGGTTCTGGACAAATATAGCGACGGTGTGTTTGAAATGTCTGGCGAGTCTGAGGTGACGCGGCTGCGCACAAATACCTACCGCGTGCCGAGGATGCAGCGTGCTGGCAATGAGGAGCGGGAGATCTGGACTTTTTACCTGGAGGGCGGTATCAGTAAATATCTGCCTGTTGTGGGCAGGTTACATCATCTCCGATTTCAGGAGAGGCGACGGTTTGAGCATCTGAGGTCCCTCCATGTTTTTAATACAACCAGAATTAGCGGTAAGGTCTTGTTCTACCAGGCTGAAGGCGCAGTAAATATGGATGTCCTGCCTGCGTTTACTACGGATCGATTGTTAAATGGACTTGGACCTATTCATACCTCGAAAGAGGGTGCTTCAGCTGGCACTGCGACGTCTTATCCCTTTACGACCCTGATGGTACCGGGGGAAGCACAGAACCTTGAAGTTCTGGATCAAATTGTTGACGAGATTATGCAGGGCAAATCTATGACCCCTCAGGCTTTCAGCGCGGCAGTCGTCGCGTATCTACAACAACGACATCGATATAGCCTTCAGGTCAACATTCCTGGAGGAGACCAGGATTTGATGGTCCGTTGGTTGGCTTCCGATGAGCCGGGACATTGCGAATTATTTGCCGGTGCCTTTACGCTAATCGCCCGGCAAGCAGGATATCCGACCCGTATTGTGACCGGCTTCCGAGGAGGCGTCTGGAACGGGTATGAGCAATATTATATGGTGAGAAATAAAAATGCCCATGCATGGTGCGAGGTTTACGATGGTAAAAACGGTTGGTTTCGGGTGGATGCGACACCGGGCAATGATGCGCTGGAGCTTACGGCCTCGGTGAATAGTTCCCTGCTGAATATTGATCTGACCTGGGGTGCTTATTTTGATAGTTTACGGATCTTGTGGTATCGACGGATCGTAAAATTTGATCAGGCACAGCAACGCGAACTGGCGGCTCGTTTCGGAGAAGTCAGTGCCGGGCTTATCCAGTCATTACGAGGTACGATTCGTGAGGGATTGAGTAATTCTCGACAATGGATTACGGATTTCGGCAGCGGCAGTATTTGGACTGTACTCTTAAGAGTTGCCCTCGTGGGCGGTGCGATACTGGGGATTTTGAAAATGAGTCCTTATCTGTGGCAACAGATCAAGCGTTTGAGAAACGGGTCAATGAACAATCTGGACCCCATACGACAAAAAGCAGGGCAATGGTTGGCCCGTATGAACTATCGGAAGACCGAAGGGGGAGTAGTTGGTCCAGTACCGATCGACGGTTGGCAGGATGTGCTATCGGATCTTCGCCGTATCCGCTATGGTCGATTGGCGGACTGGCCCGAACCGAGCTCGGTTTTTCGGCAGGCACGGGAAGTATTGAAACGGGCAAGGGGTTAGGCTATTATTCCCGCGCCGGATACGTCAACAATCTGGCATCTCGCGTAACCAGCGTTATTCCCTCTACTTGCGCCTGCGCTGCCTGAATACGATTAAAAGGATCTTCGTGAATCGAAGGTAATGAAGACACGGCAAGCATATGTTCCAATGAGTAGTAGATTCATGGCTGCACTTATAGAAAAGCCGACGCTATATCTTCAGTTAAATCATCAAAATCATCCGCCATCTCAATCCGTCCATGCCACTGGCCTCCCCGCCGGGGTTCGTCACTCAGATCATACGGCACCACCTTGGCTATCGGTTTTCCCGCCTTCATCATGATAATCCCTTCACCCTTTTGGACCATTTACAGCAGCTTGGAAAGATGTGTTTTCGCTTCATGAATATTGGCAATAGACATTATCCCACACCTATCCAGAAGGGCATCTTATTTCTTTGATTAATAGCTGGATATCGTGAATTTCTTTCTCTGCAGGGGCTTGTTTGTTGGATTTATATAGGATGGTAATCATCGGATTTAAAATTCGGAAATCCCCGATTTGCCACAGGTGACTGGTTTTGGACCATCTTATGGAAGGATTTCGCTTAAAACAGACCCCATTACCCTCATCTGTGTAGATCATAATTTGTAGAACCCACTTTGCACGGTCTGTGCTGGTCACCCCGATATCATCGATGTGTTGAGGGACCATTTCACCGGACCAGGGTAAAAACTTGCCGGGTGGATCACAGAGGGAAACACGGTCGTTTCCGATGGCTGTCAGGCAGTCTTCAAGATCGGAACGAAAACGCCAATATCTGTATCCCCATGATCCCGCGTGATGCGACCAAAGAGCAGATCCAGAGATTTTCCTCCGCAGAGACACCAATTGTTAAATTCACCCCGGAGACGCTGAATGTGGTGAACTTCTATGGGATTCCAAGCATCGATGGCAGGTAACATATTTGCCTAATGTTTGGATTGATCAGAAGGGGGTCACTTGTTGGTAGTAACTGATACCGTACGAAATTTTGCACCGATCTCGAACCTTGCATCCTTATCCGCCATCCTGCACCGACTGGATCATCGCTTGAATGTACCCGAACTCGTACGCAAACGCTTGTCGGCCGCTTTCCGGGTCCTTATGTCCCGGCGCATGGTCCGGCACGCACATATGTTCGTACCCAACCTCATTAAGCGCCTGCATATTCCGGTGCATACTCATGACGCCTTCGTCGGGCCAGACCTCCTGGAATTTGTTCCGCTTGCCGATGATATTACGGAAGTGACAAAGGAAAATCTTTTTACGTGAGCCGAAATAGCGAATGATCTCAGGCACTTCGTTACAGGGATCTTCAGAGCTCTCGGCCATACATCCAAGACAGAGGTTGACACCGTGATACGGACTTGGACAGATCTCAATAAAACGTTTGAAGCCGTCTGCACCGCCAAGAACACGGTCGACACCACGGAACCCCGGTGGTAACCAGGGATCACACGGATGGCAGGCCATCCGGACTTTGCACTCGGTGGCTACCGGAATGACGCGTTCGAGGAAATAGGTAATGCGCGCCCAATTCATTTCGGCTGTCACCGGTTCGTCGTAACGAGGGGTCTGGTCTTTGACTTCATCCAGATCCCAGGTGCTATATTGAGAGCCCCCTCGACCGGGGGGGGTGCTCTCTGTACGCTGATTCTCCATCTCACACAGATAGTATTTAATCGCAGGAATCCCAGCCTCGGCTGCCTGACGAATCATATTGCAGATAAGCTCAATCTCTTTATCGCCTTCCTCATATTTGCCCAGCATATAATTAGGTATGGCCCCGCCATTTACGTTCATCTCCGCGACGGGTAAAGCGACCATTTCCATTGTAATCCCGAAAGAGGCACATTTCTCTTGCTTCTGAACCAGTTCCTCCACATCCCACCCGTATTCCCGATGAAACGTAAAAAAATTTTCGTTTTTATTAAACACCCCATGTCTGGCCAGATATTCAAGATCTTTATCCGACGTATTAAACTGCTGCGTTCCAACGTGCATAATAGCTCCCTGTGCAAACTGCAAGTGGGCGAGTGGGCGAGTGGGCGAGTGGGCGAGTGGGCAAGTGGGCAAGTGGGCAAATAGAATCCAATCATCAATCAGTCAATCACCAATTTTTCTAACCCCAGTATCCGGTTTGCCGTTCCACCCATGATCATGGCCTGTTCTTCCTTACTTAATCCATGGTCATACTTCTCGATCCAGTCTCTTGACTGCCGGTAGGTGCAGAATCGGTTTTGAAATGGCATATCTGTACCCCAGAGTAGACGGTCTGCCCCAAGATGCTGGATCAAATCGGCAAATGTCGGCCATATCTCCTGATAGGGATAATCGATGAGATCACCGAGACGGACGGGAAAGCAGACCTCAAGGCTGAGGTTCGGATTCTGAAAAGGGGTCCAGATATCGTTGGGCAGGGTGGTGCTCGTCCCGTCAAAAAACACACGCCAGGGGAAGCCGTGGGTGATACTGCACACAATATTGGGATATCGGTTCATCCATCGCATGAGGACACCGAGTTCATCAAGGTAACCTTGTTTTTGATCCGGACGGTAGCCGAGTTCCGGGCCAGCGCCGAGGGTAAAGAAGACTGGTACATTTAATGAGGCGACGGCTTTCCAGAACGATCGGTAGGGCCCATCATCCCAGGTGTGGGATGACCCGAGATAAGCGAGTGTGGCATTGAATTTGACCGCATGTAGCTTATGAAAGGTAATGGCTGTGGAGATTTCCTCAATGACGGCATCTGGCTCATGGACAATACGCCATTCATCCACCGGAGCCATGGATCGGAATCGGTCGGGGTAGGCCTGCACACAAGCCGATAAATAGGCACAGTCTCTACCGAGCATGGGGTTGGTATGCAACAGAGCCATATCAACCCCGGCATAATCCATCTCAGCAATCAGGCTATGGGGTGTGAATTCAAGGTTACGCAGGTTGGGTGGATAAAACTGTTTGGTATAATCTTCACCGTCTATCGTCCAGACTACCCGGCCAGCCTCTGAATCGATACGAAAATTCACATCTGGCAGGGCAGACCATGCCGACGCGTTTACCGGACCGAGTCCCGTGGAAGTCGCCAGTTTCCGGTCACGAATCCGCCAGGCCGGTTGATGGTGGGCACCATGCTCTGATTGAATCCACATGAGTCGATCTTCAACTCGGGCAAAACCGGCCGGTGAATTTCCAGGCTGAAAACAGTAAGTATGGGCGTCAATGATCATAATGGCCCGTGTCCCTTACTCCATTATGCAGTCACTCTCAAATACAGATAACAGAGAGAGACCAACGACAGAATAAGGATGCCGAGGAGGCTCCAGACTACCATGAGACGAGTTGGACGGGAGGCATTCGGGATCTCATCGCTTCGTATGGCTCGATGGTTGAGAATGGCCATCAGGGGTGCTGTAATGGCGACCACCACAGAGACTAGATCGATAAAGGCTCGGAAGGATTGCATGAAGAAAGAAAGAACCACGGCTGCCCCGATACAAACACATAACACGATAATATTATACATCTTCGGTTTAGCGGCCTTATCGTCACCTTTGAAGCTGGGCACTAAATGGCCCAGGAGGATCTGAACAAAACGGACATTGCCGTCCAGCACGGTCAAAACAGAGGAATACATCACGGCGATGGCCGCGAGACCAATCACCCAGAAAGACCAGCCGCCAATAGTCTGGGTAAAAATATCAATCAGCTGCTGAGCAAAACCACCCGAACTCGCCGCAAATTCGGCCCCTGATCCAAACATGATGCCTGCGCCCAGCAGCATGAAAAACAAAGCCAGAATCAAAGAGGTTGAAAAGCCAATATTAAAATCCAGCCTCGCTTCAGCGTGGGTGGGAATATAACCAGTTTGTCGGGTTTTGGCGGTAATCCACAATGAACTGATGGTTCCGGCTGTCATGGGGGAAGGCATGAAACCGGTGATGGTGACAATAAAAAACAGGGTAACCGTATCAATAGGGGGTGGGATAAAATTACTTGGAGTCCAGTCAACCTTACCCACTACGGCAATGACCGCAAAGAAAATCAGCACGGTAAACACAGCAACCAGGACTTTAGTGATTTGCTCTAATAATCGATATTGTCCTCGGATGAGAATCATGCCGGCACTGAATAATACGATGGCTGTCAGGACCATATCACTCAGGTTAAGGCCAAAGAGACCTTTAAGCAATCCCGCCGTCACCAGAGCAATAGCTACTGGTACAAATAATACGGTGAAGACAACATTTGATAAGAACACGGCGAGGGCAAATCGACCCTGCTTGATGTAACTGACGATAAGATTATTGCCCGTAGCTACTGCATAATCTGTACCGAATCGGATTCCAGGATATTTTAGTATACATGCGAAAATAATCACGACCGTCAGGGACAAACCGTACACTGCTCCGGTTCTCGTAGCTTGAACCAGATGTGAGATGCCCACTGCCGCTGCGGCATACAGGATACCCGGCCCGATAATCTTAATAATATCGGAAATCGACCGTCGATGAGGCAAGGCCTCGTCAGATATTTGGGATCTGATTGTTGTGTCTTCTTTGGTGGCCATAGGACAGTATAACCTCTTATTAAACACAGAAGATGAACCAAAGAGACCAGGGAGGAGGGGAGAGTTTTTTACCTCAGGCTCCCTCCCTGGTTCACCTGTCGAAGTCTATCCTGACACCGTTCTAACTTTCCGGGTGACCTGTCCGTTGGCTTCCCAGTAGGTTTTCTTTTTCAGCAGATAGGGATCGTCCGGGGCCGGTTGTACCGTACCAGCCTCAGAGACCGCACGCGACGTGATGGTATGCTCACCGCTGGTCGGTCTGTCCCAGTCCAGCCGCCAGAATTTCCATGAGTATTTTGCATCCCTGCCCTGGATTATCTCTGCGGTCTGCCAGGCCCCATCATCGATACGTACCTGAACGTCCTTTATAGGTACGCCCCACGCTGCACCATAGATCCTGTATGTGGGACCGACTCGGGTGATTCTAGCTGGTGTTGAGTTGAGTCGCCCTTTGCCAACAGAGGTTTGACGCCATACTGTTTCGCCATTATGCGATTCTTCTCGTAGCGTGACATAATCCCGCGAGATGAATCGGCCCATGTAACGAGACGTGCGGACTTCGATACGCTTGAGCCATTTGACTTGAGAGATCCCGTACCAGCCTGGTACAATCAATCTCAGCGGAAAGCCATAGCCTGGTGCGAGCGGCTCGCCATTGACATGATAGGCGATCAAAATATCCGGGTCCATCGACTGATCAATGGTCAACGAGCGTGCAAAATTCTGCTTCATGGTGATCTCTTTGCTTCTTCTTGGGGTGATGACTTCCTCCCCTTCATCATGACCGAAGAAGACCACCTCAATACCGCTCTCCAGCATACCGGCTTTCTTCAAGATATCGACCAACGGTGTACCGGTCCATTTTGCATTGTACACACCGCCTCGAAATCCGCGTACGCCACGATTACCCGAGCACTCCAGGGTAAATTCGATGTCTTTACTGGGCATGGCTTTGATGTCATCGAGGGTAAAAGTTAATGAATTTTTCACGGCACCTGTGATTTCAAGGTTGTAGGTAGACATATCAATTTCAGGTTCCGGATAGTGTCCCGCCTTAAAGATCTGATCCGACGGTGTAATCCAGGCATCCAAATTATCCCATTGCAGCACAGGAAAATCGGAGTTGACGGGGCCAGTGAGGTCATCGCTCCAGTCGATGGGCGTTTCATCCTGGGCTAAGCGAGCCAGTTGGGCCAGCACGTGCCCCGGTAAAAGCGAGAGCCCTGCTGCCGTGATACCGCCATGTATCAATAAATCTCTACGGGATATTTTCCGTGATTCAGACATAACATCCTCCTGGTACGTTGTATAGGGTCCTAACCGTGTTGTATGATGTGTGTTTTGATAGATAAACTGGCATAAATGTCTACTATTTTAATCATGACTAATATTATTGCATGTCCTCACATTGTAAAGTGATTATGACATTTATTGATATTTGAATGATGATTTACAGAGTGATTCAGATTTCAGATAGGAGATAAAGGGCTCCGTCAAGAGGTCTTGATCAATTACACTTGTCCTCATCAGAGCCAGTGGATGATTCGGACAAGGAGCAGAATGTGAGGGCGGCCAAGATGGTCAATCCGATTTTTTACATTAAATGTGATGCCCATGAGCACTCTCTTTCTATTTTTTGAACAAGCGACGGAATCGGTCTCGGTTTTTCTCTTTGGAAAATCCAGTAAAACACTTTCGAAACGTATATGTCTTACAATTTCATCAGGATAGATGTATTTGATTTGAGTCAGGATTGCACGTGTTCGGCGGACAGCAACACGGAAATCATGTAGAAATTCCGCGTGGCCATGTGTCCGTATACCTGCTTCATGATTATGCAATGATTTTAGAAGGGGCAGATGGATGTGGGTCACCGCTTGACCAGCCATCAAACCGGGATCTATTTGGAATTAAGATTTAATTCGTTTAGATCGTAACAGGGCTTTTTCTGATTTGGCTTTTAACTTCTTCATAAGGATTACCAGAGATTAATAGCCAGGAAGGTCATATTTACTCTCGGTGGTATGATCGACCTGATTTTATAATAATAGTCGGCTCCTCCCGAGATAATCAATAATGCCCTGAACATTCTTGTTTTGGTTAGTGGGTATCATAAGTAGGCTGTATGCAAGATCTGCATGATCGATCTTCTGTGCCTGCTCGAACAGTGTAGGGATTTTTACCGGTTGTTCAATGGCTTTACGCCATCTTAGTTTAAAATGACATCATGACCATTATCCGCCTGGAAAATTATTAAACCTGCATTGTTTAGAAACTGTTGATCCAATCGACGGGTAGGGTTTTTGGTCTCTATCTGTAATTTAGTCTCAGGTGGTATCATATAGGGTTCTCGGCGGGGGATGGATTTGATCGTTAAATGATTAAAAAATATGAAAATAAAGGTTTGTCTAATACCTTCTTTAGGTAGGTTTGAATTGGATGTCAAGGTGGATCCTTATAATAAAATCCTTGATACTACGTCAACCCAATCCTTTACCAGAGTAAGAAGTTTTCCGAGGATAGATGGTTCTGACAATATCCCTTAGCTCCCTCGTTTTTGTCTTCATCCTGCCGATTAATGACAGATTGGTATCTGCGATCGATTAAGCAGGTCATTTAAGAGACATTCTGTCAAATATACAAATGACTCAAATTATTGATTAGACATTCTGTTATTCTAAAATTCCCCTTTCACTTTTACGAACTATTTTTCCTCGAATTTTAGTGATAATCCCTGCTCTTGCATTATGATATAGTGGCATGCATCTTGCCCGTTTTAGAATCCACCCGGACAAAGTAAAAATGGGAACCTGTTTTATCATAAATGTTTCCAATCGGGTATAGCGGAATTTATCGTGACCTGCCTATATGGCTGTATACGTGACCTGCCTATATGGCTGTATAAAGGAGGAAGATACTATGCTCTATTGTGTTGAAACTAGTAAATCTTTGGATCAGGTGACACAGGATTTGCATGTGGCAGTGGTCAAAAGAAAATTCGGTGTAATGACGGTACATAATCTGAAAGAAACCATGCATAAGAAGGGGGTTACTTTCGATCGTAATGTACAGGTATTTGAGGTTTGTAACCCCCATCAGGCGAAAAAAGTCCTCGAGGCGAACCCCGCCATTTCTACCGCACTTCCGTGCCGCATCGCCCTTTATGAAGAAGAAGGGCGATGCGGCACGGCCATGATTAAACCGACCAGGCTGCTTGGGATGTTCGACGATGCAGATTTGCGATCCGTTGCCGAAGAGGTGGAACAGTTGATGATCGAAATGATGGATGAGACGGCAGGATAACGACCATGACCAGGCGGAAGAGGTCACCTATATGCAAAAACTCGTAGGTAAAGAGCCGGCGGATATCTCCATCCCTCTGCTCCTCGACCATCATGGGGCATGATTTACCAACCCTGCTTACGCGTGTGCATAGGGGTGGATGATACTCCAAAAAATCTTACTGAACACCGCCCCGCCGAAACATCCCCCCAAAGCTTGCCTTGACATACTCCATGCAAAACAAGAGGCGTTAGACCGTGATGTGCCTTTCGCATTCTCTCGAGAGGCGCTTTGTTCTCGTTGCCGGAGACTTTTTTCTGCTATGAACCAGTCTATATTGCTGATGTCTGCTCACATTGCCTCGGCCATGGTCGCCCCGGTTACGTTGCCCTTGCTGTATTACATGTTGATCAGAAGAAGGGAAAAGGCAACAGTAGAAAATAATAATACAACGATTGACAACTGAGACCGCTCGGTTATTATTAAGCCCAATCGACACACTGACACCGCTCATATACGGGAGTGCGCTTATGTCGCAGGATTGGGTTAATGCCGATGAAAAAGACGAGTATCTAATCGACTACCTGTTCGATCTCCACGGGTACATCATTATAAAAAACGCTGTAAAGGAAGAAGATCTCGACGAGATGAATCAGTGGGTTGATGACCACTGGGCGTATGTCGAGGGCAATCGCAGGGATTATGACAAGGATTCGGGGGCGTGGATCGGACAGGTGGAAAGGCACACCTATAGCGGTCCTGACGGATGTAATTTTCAAAATATCATTGAAGGGGGTCCTGTTTTCCGCAGGCTGATCAATTATCCTGCCTGGATTGCACATTGCCGACGCTGGGTCAATCCCACAAATGGCCTGTCTATTCATGAAAATCTGCTCAATGTCAGAGGGCAGAGCGGCTATATAGGTATCCACGGTGGCGGCGCGTTGCCTATCTGTTATCTCACCTTTCGGCAGGAAAACACAGGTGAATGGATGGTTGGTCAGATCAACGTGATCAGCGCGCTCAAGGACATTGGTCCGGGTGACGGGGCGACTACCCTCATTCCTGGCAGTCATAAATCGGCCATGCGGCATCCCAAATTATCCGAGCAGGTTTATCGCAGTGACGCCGCCGCAGGCGATCAGGTTGGTATGAAAGAAATGCATCTGGACGCTGGTGATACCCTCCTGTTCACCGATGCCATGACCCATGGTTCTGCTGCCAGAACGAACGATGGGTATCGCCGCATGATCCTTTATCGCTATTCACCCCGCTTTCTACGTAGCCGCTTTCATTACGTCCCGAGCAAAGACCTTCTGGACCTGATGGATGAGGAACAACGGAATATTATTCAACCTATTCCGCCAAGATTTGCACCCGGGCAAAAAAATGATGATTGAGTGATTAACCCATGTACTGCGATCGGCCAGAGTTAATAGACCTAAGCACGTATCTAACTAAGGAGTTTGAGGCATGAATAGCCAAAAGAAACCAGCTCATCCCTACCCACTCCATGCTGTACCAGGATTAATGGCGGATGAGCCTGGTATTCAAATTGGTACCTATGTGTCATCAACGGCCAGTGACGAAGAGCTCCAACTACTTCAGCAGCTCGATGTGCGGTGGGGTATGCTGACCGTCAATGATCCATCTCAGCACACGGCGGCCGATTACAAACGCTTTAAGGCACGTCTGTCCGATTACAACATCCAGATATATCGCATAGCCAACCATAGCGTACATAATGTACCGGAAATCACCTTAAACTTACCTGGACGGGATGAGAAGATCGAAGATTTCATCCGGTTTATCCGAAACCTGTCGGCTGCTGGTCTCTATTATAATACCTATGCCCATATGGGCAACGGGATCTGGGGTACCGGCCACACCACCGGGCGAGGAGGCGTTAAAGCCCGCGTGCTGGATATCAAAGATGCCGAGGGTCGATGGATTGATCAGACATTTACTGGAGAAATCACCCATGGCCGGGCTTATACCGAAGACGAGATCTGGGATAATTATGCCTACATGATCCGCAAGGTTGCGCCCGTAGCTGAAAGCGAGGGTGTATACATCGGTATCCATCCAGACGATCCGCCGGTCTATGCGCTAGGCGGCGTACCCCGCTGTGTATTCGGCACGTTCGAGGGTTACAAACGAGCACTTGAAATTGCGGGCAGCCCCAATATCGGCGTGTGCCTGTGCGTCGGGTGCTGGCTGGAAGGTGGCCAGGAAGGTATGGGGGGTGATGTGATTGAAGCCATTCGGTATTTCGGCGAAATGAACAAACTGTTCAAGGTCCACTTCCGAAATGTCAGCAATCCTATGCCCGAACCTTGGCAAGAGACCTTCATTGACGACGGGTATCAGGATATGCATCGGGTGATGCAGGCCCTACGAGAGGTGGATTATGACGGGGCCGTTATCCCGGATCATATCCCGGAGATGATTGGTGGGGGCGGAGTCGGCCTGGCCTATTCAATTTCGTACATGCGGGCCTTGATTCAGGCGGTTAACAATGAACATTCTGACCAGGTGGTTTGATCCGTATCGCAATCCTATTTATATTAAATAATGGAAGGTTAAATGAAAGGGATACATTTCTTCTGCTATGCTGCCTCCGATCGGGAAATCAGATCAGAAAAGTGAAAACAGGCGAAACCTCATCCAATTCAATGCATCGAGTGTCACGATTTCGATCGCCACCCACCCCCGGATATTTATAATGGAAAAGCTCGAAACCTGGTGCGCTTGATCAGTAAGATAGTTTGTATACCTGAGGACTCAGAGGCCATTGACGCGCTTTACCAAACGACCTTAAGTGCTTTACCCTCCGGTCCCGCTTGTAGAATAGCATCTGCTACAGCGATGGCCTTAACTGCCTCCGTACCGGGCGACAAACAGACTTCTTCACCTCGAATGCAGGCGAGGAAATGCTCTGCCTGGTAGGTATACATATCCTTTCCGTGATCTGATGTGATCAGGGATTGATCACCTGCCCGGTTCGTAAAACAGCAGTATTGATGTGGCCCTTCCTCATCAGGCGGTGACAAGTCGCCCGTGCCGAACTGGATGTACCCCAGGGGACCAATGATATCATGCAGGTTGTTTCCACGTGCGGCCCAACTCCAAGATACAAGCATCTGATGCCCTGATTTATAACGAATCATAGCGGAACATGTATCTATCGCAGAAACGTCAGGGTCCATGTTGATGGCACTCGACAGGACACGCTCTGGTTCTCCGAATATCCAATTTGCAAAATCGTAGTTGTGGACGGCACCATCTAATAGTGGACCACCGCCCATTTCGTGATCCATATACCAGCTGCCGGGACCGAAGCCAGCAGAAGCATTACGCCATAAGATGGGCCCCCCCAGTTTTCCGGTGGTTATATATTCACCCCAGGATTTCCAATGGGGATCAAATCGACGACAATGGGCAACCATGAGTAACGTATTATGCTTCTTCGAATCATTTATGAGCTGATGGCACTGGGCTACGGTACGTGCCATGGGCTTTTCCAGAAGAACGGGCTTCCGGGCAGCAAGCGCGGCAGAAGCTACTTGCTGATGGAATCCGGTAGGTACTGCCACGACAACGGCATCAATATCAGGTTGGGCTAATAATGATTCCGGGGAGTCATAGGTTTTGGTACCCGGAAATGTTTCTGTAAATCGAGCACGCATCTCCGGGGACAGATCAGCCCCGGCAACCAACTCGCATCCGGTCACCTGATTAAATGTTTTGGCCTGGTGCATGCCCATACCCCCAAGCCCGATAGAGCCGACTCGAATCATGATCTTGGTCCTTTCTTAGTTAAATAAATACTCCATATGATATTGAAATTCATTGTTTAAGCGTTTTCTACGCACTATGTTTCATAACATTGTTGTTCTATGATTATCTATAAATGTCCCGATTAAGTTATAATGTTTTATACTGAAAAGGGAATCATTATTTACATGAGCGCCTCATAGGAAGATTGCTTCGAATTAATGCTCCGACCAACAATCCACTTGATCCTTCACTTTATTGTGCCGGGCATGGCTGCCAGAATAGGCTATAAGGCCAAATGGTCTCAAGCCTGGTTTCACATGATGCTGTCGATGGCAATAGACCTGGATCATCTTCTCGCCGATCCCGTTTTTGACGCCAATCGATGCAGCATTGACTTTCACCCGCTCCATACGTATCCAGTGATAGGCGGCTATATGCTCCTTACTGCCTTTCCCAAAACAAGAATATTCGGTATCGGGCTTCTGATTCATATCTTTTTAGACGCCCTTGATTGCCTTTGGATGACTTTGGAATAAAATAAACAATGCAGGGGTTGATACAAAAGGTACCGTGAGCCTCTATTAGAAATGGAGATATAAATTGGCCCACACCACACCGCAAATGATCTGGCACGATGTCCGCACCTGGGGTGTTGAAGGCAAAGGCTGGCCCGATACCGAACATTATTTTGACCGGCTTCCCGCAGCGGCGCGTGATCGGGTAAGGCCGCCAGTGTGGGATCTATCACGCCATTCAGCCGGCATGTGTACTCGGTTTATCACCGACGCCCAGGTTGTCCATGTTCGTTATACCTTACTCAATGAGCGATTGGCTATGCCTCACATGCCAGCTACCGGCGTCAGTGGCGTTGATCTATACGCCGAACATCCAGATGGGACGCATGGGTGGGTCGCCGTATCACAGCCGACCGAACAGAAGGTTGAGACCATCATTGCCCAGAACCTGAAACCAGGGGCCAGGCTATATACCCTGTATTTACCGCTGTATAACGGGGTGAAGTCTCTGGAAATCGGTGTGGCGCACCATGCCATATGCAATCCGGTCAGCCCACGATCTGAAAAGCCTATTTTATTTTACGGCACCTCCATTACACATGGGGCCTGTGCTTCCCGCCCTGGAATGGCATTTCCAGCGATCCTCGGAAGGTGGCTGAATAAACCGGTTATTAACCTGGGCTTTTCCGGTAACGGACAAATGGAGGAAGCCATTACAGCCTGTTTGACTGACCTGGATGTTAGTCTCTATATCATCGATTGTCTGCCCAATATGACTCCTGACCTGATCGCAGAACGGACGGCACCACTTGTTCACCAGCTTCGTGCTGCCAAACCGGAGACACCCATTCTGCTTGTTGAGGATCGTTCGTATACCAATGCCGCCTTCTTACCCCAATTAAACGAGCAGAATCAACTACGACGCCAGGCCCTCAGAAAGGCCTACATGAGCTTGAAAGAAGAAGGGGTTCATGCTTTGCACTATATGCAAGGGGACGACATCCTTGGTCAGGATGGGGAAGCCGCAACCGATGGGTCCCATCCCAACGATCTTGGCATGCTACGATATGCCCGTGCCTATCAGCCCCTCTTGCAGACCATTCTGAATGCACCGTAAAAATCGTCAACAATATTTAGGAACCCGTATGTCTACTTTAGATATATTAAAGTTCGGTATCACCCATCTCTTGAATAGACCTGTAGAATCAAAGCCATCTTCCGTTCTGCAGGCTGGCAGGTTAAAGGTCCGTTATCATCGGGCACCATGATTTATTTGAAACGTGTCATATGAAACAGAAAAATTAATGCACGCACCAAAGGTAACCATACACGGCCTGCAGTTCTAAATGTGAACCCTTCACCGTGTCATGGCCTTCCTCCTGCCTTAAAAGCATCCCGTTTATTTATCATTTTATCTATCAAATCACAACTCTCGCTGACGGCATCAACCCCATCGAACCATCGGGCAATCGCACGACAACGTAATGTGTATGCTGGCTCTTTTATCAATCTCTCCAGCTTCTTTTCCACTTGAGTTGTATTGTATAATCGCAGATCTATACTAAGCGCTACACCCAGGCGTTCTAAATGGAAGGCATTGTCAAATTGATCAAAGGCCATCGGCCGGATCAGTTGCGGTATCCCTGCCCGCATCGCCTGACTGCTGGTGCCGATTCCGCCATGGTGAACCAGAGCAGCGGCATTTGGGAGTAAGGCCGAAAGCGGTATATAAGGAAAATGACGAACATCAGCAGGTAACGCCTTCGGGAGCTGTTCCCCATAGCGTGTCAACAGGATTCCCCGGATCCCCAGGTGCTTGCAAACCTCTGTCGATACATTGAAAAAATCATGCCATGTCGCATTGCCGTCCCTGAGGTAAACACAACCGGGGGATCACCGGATGCCAGGAACGCCCGTACATCTTCTGGAAAATCATGATTACTAATAGTATCGAGTAAAGGAAAGCCGGTACAACGGACTTGTGTTGGCCAATCTGGTTGCGGCACACCAAACCAATCAGGAAACAGCCCAATCGTTAATGCCGGACTATGAATCCAATCACAAAAAACCCGGGATATAGGAGGTAAATCTAATATTGATCGAAATTGATTAACCGGCTTTGAAATAATGGGATCAATCACTAAACGATCCCCGAGCCACCACAACAGCTTTTTGACGGGTTTTGGATACCAGTCCGGCATGAACAGCGCGGGAAGTTTGGGAGGCTGGATATTTGAGCGAAAGATCGAAGGGGCCAGATGAATTTTGACGCCTGGTAATTGATGTTTTTCCTCTAATATTCGAGAGGCAATGGCGAGCGTGGAACCGATAATTAAGGTCTGACCCGGCAAAACATGGGCTGCGAGTTTATCGTATCCTTCCGGCAGGTATGTGGCCAGCATCTTCAGAATATTTTTAAAGCCTTTCCGCGGTTCCCATGTGTCCGGATGGCGGGTAAATGCCTCATAGGATGCCCCATCTCCAGCTTCAATAAAGACCAGGCCTGCCTCCTGTATAAGGGATCCGAAGTGCGCATTTGCAAATAGATACACCTCATGCCCGCGACGCAACATCTCACGTCCGATAGCCACAAAAGGAAACACATCTCCGTAACTACCAATACATTCAACTAAAATACGCATAACAGCATTATACACTACTTCCTAAAAATAAACAATCCCCCCTATTCAAGACCCATCTTGGCCGAACAAGGAGGATTGTAAACTACATCCACCCTCTGATGTCAACACATCACACAACCCAAGCTATAGTAACCGAAATGTAAACGGATACCGATATGCTTTTCCTTCATTCGCCTTCACCGCAGCGACCACAGTCATCACTACATCAAAAACCGCTACAGCTATAATTATGGGGATGCCTATGACAATAAAAATTATGGGAATCGAAATGAGAAGATACAGGGTCATACTGATTTGAAAATTCATCGCTTCTTTCGCCTGCTTCCCAACATAGGGATAGGCATCTTTTTTCATCCACCAGATGATAAACGGGGCGATAACATTGGCCAACGGAATGAAACAGCCCGATATGGTGCTTATATGGCTGATGGTTGACCAATTACGGTCCTCTTTGCTTAATGTCGTAGGCGCCCATTCATCTTGTTCAATAACAGACATGTGTTCGTCCTCCTGAAAATGGCTCGATAATCGTCTATGAACTATCCATAGGACAAAAAATGGTCAGGTTTTGTTACACATGGCAGGGATTAAATTCATTCTGGAAAGCATAAAGCATAGTCATCAACTACCCGTATGGTCTGCAATAATAGTTGATATATCTTTGTGATGATAGTAAATATACAGGTACGTCCTCTGGCAAAAAGAGGCCACGAAAGCTCACTTGGAAGCCTTACCCGTAAGGACATTTCCATGGACTTAATTGCCCCGTTAGGCATAGCCTTTATTGGTGCAGGTGATGTGTCTGATCATCATGCAGAAGCCGTAAGACGTTGTCCCGATACACGGCTCGTTGGATTATGGAACCGGACACCAGCACGTGGTCGGGAGAAAGCGAATATATTCGGATGTTCGGTATATGATTCCCCGGAAGCGCTGTTGGCTGATCCAGCCGTGGAAGCTGTTTCGGTGCTTACCAACTTGGAATCCCATCTTGAATTCGCCAGTATGGCTCTGGAAGCCGGCAAACATGTACTGGTAGAAAAACCGGTGGGCGTAACCGTACGGGAAATAGAGCAGATGCGGGATCTGGCCCGACAAAAGGGTGTAGTCTGTATGCCCGGCCATAATTTTATATACGAAGATAGTTTAATACGAAGTCGCGCGTTGATCGGTGCTGGGGATCTGGGACGACTCGTTGCCGTTTATGTGATGTATCATATTCATCATCCGGAGGACGTTGCTGCCCGATATCCTGGGGTGATCCGTCAGATCCTGACGCACAATACCTACGTTCTGCTCTACCTCGCTGGTAAACCCCGGCAGGTTTCAGCCATGAAGGCCACCCTGCACTATGACAAGATTCCGCAGGAAGATATTGCCATGGTGAACATGACGATGGAAAACGGAGCGTTAGCCCATATATGTGCGAGTTTTGCGGCAGATGATCACAGTGCCGATCCCTGGACGGTCGTAATAAAAGTAATCGGGACCAATGGGTCTACACGTTACAGCTATCGGGACTGGGTTGAACTCAAACCGGCGGTTGTCCATTCTCAGACCTATACTGCCTATCGGGGGTCTATTATCAATGAGATAGCCCATTTCGTTAAAGTATGTCGAAATGAAGCCGACCCCTTATCAACTTTAGATGATGCCATAGCTGCCCAACAAGTTATTGAAGCCATCGAACAATCTATCTCAGAAGAAAAAACAATAACCTTATAAGGATATGCGAATGTCATCTTTAACCCATGTCAGATTGCACCTGCTCTCCTTTTCCTCATGGGGGATAGATTGGTGGACCATGCTCATCACCCTCGTCATCCTCCTGCCCAATATGTACATTCAAGCGCAGCCTATATCCTATGAGCGGATTGACACCCATGTGCTCCAAACGCCCAATCAGATGGAGACGTCGGTGCAAACGCTCGCAGCCTATCTGGTCAAACCCGCCAGAAATGAGCATGAGAAAGTACGGGCGATTTTTCGTTGGGTGACAGAGAATATCGCGTACGATACCGATGGGTATTTTTCAGGTAAGTATGGCGATCTGAGCCCGGATGGTGTCTTGAAGAGTCGTCGGGCGGTGTGTGACGGCTATGCGGGTCTCTTCGATATGCTCGGTGAGGCCGCCGGCCTTGAGGTGGTCAAAGTGATCGGGTATTCCAAAGGGTACAGCTATGCGGTCGGCGATACATACGATCGGACCACGAACCATGCCTGGAATGCCGTCATGATCGATAATCAATGGCATCTTCTAGATGCGACCTGGGGAGCCGGATATCTTGGCGAGAATAAAAAATTCGTACGTAAGTTCCAAGCGTATTATTTTTTGACCCCTCCCGAAGCTTTTATCTATGATCACCTCCCGAGCGAAACGCGCTGGCAATTACTTGAACAGCCCGTTTCATCGGAGGATTATGCAGGTTTTGTTTTCCTCAGACCGGCATTTTTTCAAACGGGGCTCGAGATAAAAAGCCATCGCCAGAGTATCATTGAGATTGATGATCAGGTGACCGTGACCTTACGTGCACCCGATCGTGCAGTACTTTTGGCTCAACTGGTGCGAGATGACGACAAATTGGATGAATCCTACACTTTTGTTCAAAGGCAGAGTGGTTCTTATAACATCCATGCCATTACGCCAGGGCCCGGCCAGTACGTCCTCCGTGTTTACGCAAAAAACCGGCATGATGAGGGAAGCTACGCCTGGGCCTTGGATTATCGTATTAAAGCGGCTAAAGGTGGAGAGGGAGGTTTCCCCAAAGCATTTGCCACCTTCAGTGAAAATGGCGGGTATCTCCATAGTCCGATGCGTGCCAGGTTGAAACGTGGGTCGACACAGGCGTTTAAAATACAAGTTCCTGGAGCCGAAGAGGTGGCGGTTATTATGGGTGATAATTGGCACCACCTCAAGGAAGAAGGGGATATGTTTATCGGAAATATAGAGATCCAGGATAAACATATCCGCGTCTTCGCAAAATTTCCGGGTGACGAACAGTATGCTGGCCTCCTTGAATACGCCGGCTCCTGAACATAAAGGCTTGATGATAAATGCACCTGATATCCCGTCCCTTTAATGCAAACTGAGGGCAACGCCTACGAGGGGGATGAATGTCCAAGATTGAAAAGGTCAAAAACTATATTAATGATCCCGATAACTATGGCCTGCTAGTCACCATCGTGCCCCTCATCTTTTTCGTATTGTGTGCCATATTAATATTCGTTGGTTTCATGATATTCTCAAACACATAACCGTGTAAAATCTTTTAACGGACTGACCCATCCCCTTCAGGGGGACGGAAGTCATCGAATTCGAGAGGAACCCATGCCAGATCAATCTTCCATTTCCCAGGCTGTCATCGAAGCCCTCCTGATCCCGAGTACGGCAACCCTCACCGCAGTGCTCAGTGGTTATGGATTGTGGAACACATTCATGCACGACGTCCCACCGTTAAAGCCCGGTATGAAAATGGCCGGCCCTGCATTTACCATGCGATATATTCCTGCCAGAGAGGATCTGACTCGGGTTCCACTGGATAACCTTACAGATATACAGCGGATAGGTATTGAACAGATCAAAGAAGGTGAGGTGCTTGTTATCGATGCCAGAGGAGACACGAGCGCCGGAACTATGGGAGATATCCTGGCCACCAGGATCTTTATGCGCGGTGTTGTAGGCGTGGTTACCGATGGCGCTTATCGTGACAGTCCCGGGATTGCTGAAACAGGCCTTGCGGCCTATGCTCGGGGGATGAATGCCCATACCAACAAGACGATTCATCATCCCGTTGATATCCAACAACCCATCGCGTGTGGTGGGGTTTCGGTCTTTCCAGGTGATATCATAGTGGGAGATAGTGAAGGGGTTGTGGTAATCCCGCGTCATCTGGCTGAAGACGTGGCGGAAAAAGCAGTCGCGCAAGAGGAAAAGGAAGCTTTCATTATACAAAAGATACAACAAGGGGCAAGTATACTTGGGGTCTATCCCCCCGATGAAAAAACCTTAGCCGAATACGAAGCGTGGAAAAATAGATCCTTGTAAAGTCACCCGACAGTATAGCGCTTGTCGTAAAGGCATTGGCTGAGAACTTTACTCCGGTCCTATTTGTCTCGATATCTTTTCACGACCTGTCTGTTTTGCGAATCAGGAGAGCCCCAGAAACGAAACGAGCATCGATGACATCGATACATGCATTCTTGAGCATGGAGCCATTTTTCCATTAGCCGCTCCCACTGACTGCGCCGAGACCGATGAACTTTTGTACCGTCACAACGAGGGCAGTCTGGTCGCCATTCCTCTCGTTTTTCCACAGGCGATTCCCATTGAGATGGAGGAGTGGTCGACGGGCTGTCCTATGTTTCAACGAGATAACGCATTTGGATCATTCCCTTTTACCTGATTAAAAGTCGATTTTTGGTGGGTATGTCTAAATACCGGGTCGATATACTGGTTGCCATTCTGGACCCTGCGGATGGCATTTTTCAGTTCAATACCGTTGGTTGCTTTCCAAATAAAACCCTGAGCACCGGGATCGAACGCCTCCTGCATCATTAAGCTATTACGCTCTTCAGAACAAAAAATGACATGGATGCGTGGTCGATCATGCAATATGTTTTTGGTGGCGTATATCCCACTCATATCTGGCAAATGGGAATCCATAAGAGCGATATCAGGCGCTAGCGCACGAGTCGTATCAATGGCTTCCTGACCGGTGGAAACCTCGCCGACAATATTAATCCAGTGCAGCGGTCTCAAATAAGCATGTAATACATGTCGAAGTGAGGGCTGGTCGTCGACGATGAGAATACAGATTTTGGTCATACTGGCGTGTGAATTATCCATGATGAAACTCAGAAAGGATGAAGTGGACAACATAGATAGGCTGTCTGGTTTACTATAAACGTAACTACCATGCCAATTGGAAATGGCGAGGGAGTTGTAAACTATTGTAAAGTATTAGTTTGTTTCAGGTATGGAAATATGAGGTGGATTTTTTAGAAGCAAATATGACTGGCATTAGCGGGGTGCCATCGAAGGACATGGGGCATTTTACCCCAGGAGGAACCTTTTTCCCGCCCGGCTCAAGATCTCACGTAATTATCTTACATAGCCTCATCTACAATTTTTTGAAACGCTGCGACAGCCAGAAATCTTTCTTCAGGCAATAAATCTCGGTCTCTGCTTTCCTTTTGGAAGTCTGATAATAATCGACCGGCGAGATGAAGCAGATTGTTGGGGAATGGTTCATCAATTATTACAGGCGGACCAAGCTCAGACCCAGCATCTTTATCCGGCGGATCAAAGGCGAGGATGATACGCTGGGTGGTTTGGTTTAGATGCTGCAACGTGGTATCAAACTCCTGTTTTTCGAAAGCCATCATGGCATCATCGAGATTAGAAGTCAGGCTGTCTTTTTCTTCCTGAACCAGGAGATGCCACCCGTTTAATCTTCGTTGTGCTGATCGAAAAACACGGACAATCTCCCGGTCCTGTCCCATGCCGTCGGCCTGTAGGAGACGGTAAACTAGTTCTGGCATCCCCAATATATTCCCAATAGATTGAGTCAGGGTTTTTCGTTGGAGTCCCGTGCCACTCTCTCTCAGCAATTGTTGCATTCTCGGTAACATACGGAGATGCCCCATTTTACTGAGTGCCTCTATCGTCATCATTTCGATCATGAGATCTTTTTCACGTGTTAATAATGATTCCAGGGCGTCAGAGGCGCTGGGATCACCGATACGGTCTAAGGCGATGACGGCGCCCCGACGAATGGATGGTCTGTCGTCATGTAAAAGGGTGACTAAGAGATTCAGGCTCAGTGATGAATGAATCGCGCCCAATGATTCAACGGCATCTTCTGCTATATCAGAAGTAGGGTCACTGATACATTCAAGTAATGGTTGGACGGCGCGCTCATTTTCTATATGGCCCAGGGATCTTACGGCCTCTCGACGCACATTACGGTCGCTATCGTTGAGAAGCGAAATGAGTTCATCAACCGCGAGGTGGCTGCCTGTCTCGCCCAATTCACGGGCTGCCCGGGCCCGTACTTCTGGATTGGTCGATTTACCCATGCGTACCATATGCCATAAGGTCGTGATGGGATTACCACGACTCATCTGATTTATCACTTCTCTTGGGGTTGCGGACGCCTCTTCAGATACCTTAGTAAGCATAGCTACCCAGGTCAATCTGAGAAAAGTATTCCCGATAAATAAAAATTGTAGATCGGCTATTGTCTGACCAAATAGAGAGATAGACGGCAACGTCATGCACAAGGAAGCAGCAATTCCCCCCAACATGGCTCCAAGCGCTGCCCCCGTGCGCGATAGAGCAGAGTAACATCCCATATAAACAGACCGGTTAGCTTCAGGGGCGAGTTTAACCATCAAATTAAATTGGGAGATCGGAATTCCCGCACTCATTATGCCGCCCCAGATCTGGACAATAGGCACCATAATCCAATAATTTTCCAGCGTAACAAATCCCCATCCAAGGGGGAACAGGGCTAGACCAGTCGCTGCAAGAAGAAAAATCGGTCGGTAGCCAAATTTGTCGGACAAATACCCCCACAAAGGATTCATTGCTATATTTGCCAGGATCTGTAACGCGGCAAATAGGGCAATCTGTGAATAAGAGATTTCCAGTGTCCTAAGCATGTATACCGTGAAGAAGGGGGCGGCTAGTTGTGCTATAAACAAACGACCCGATACGAGAAACATGAGCTTACGGAACTGTGGATGGCGGAAAGGTAAACTTAAGAGTTCTCCAGATGAAATCGTACGACTCTGCTGTTTTGGTGGTTCCGGCGTCCGGGACCATCCCCATATACTCAACCCTGAAAACACAGCGGCGATTATAAAGAGAATTGAGAACCCCGTTTGTTGACCAGCCCCGGTGTGCCGATCCATAAATGCCCCCGCACTAAGAGAGGCGACCAGACCAACGGCAGCGACAATACTGTGCTGACGGCCAACAAATCGTCCCCGAATCTCACCAGGAATCAGATCAGTAAACCAGGATGAGCGGGCTGGATTTCCCAGCGCCAGGGCCGCACTGGATAACATAATAAACATCATCAGCATGATCGCATGGATGTCGTCAAAGAATAATAACGGGATAAAGGCGGCAGGCAGCCACATCAAGGTACTGAAGGTATACGATAAGACGATGAGGCGTTTTCGTTGCTTAAGGCGTTCGATGAGGAGTGGAGAGAATGCTTGGAGCAGTTGCCCCCAGGAGGGGGCAGCCGAAATTAACCCGATCATAGCGGTGGATGCACCTAAATGAAGGGCATAGCCGGTGGTATATACACCTGTTGTGATTGCGGTGGATACGGCTTCCAGTGCACCGTTGAGATTCCAGAGACGCATCCCGCGGGCTGTTTGTATGCGTGATAGCCCGCGTTTTTTTTCAGTTTCTTCCATGTAAGGGGATGTTTTTTCTCCCGTAAAATTTTTGTACTTGTTTCGGACGGATTATTTACCTATATGGCCGTCTAAACCACAACTAACCGCTCTACCTGAACGATAAATACCTGAGCTCCACCCACCATGGTCGTCACGGCCTCACCCAGGCCAAGGGCATCCAGCTGAGTACCGACATGGGCGATATTCACCGCTTCCTCCCGGGCATGGCAATGGGATTGTATAATAGATAACGTCCTTTCAACATGCTGATCCTCCAGACCAATCAACAGAGTCACATTCCCTGCCCGGAGAAATCCACCCGTACTGCCAATTTCGGTAAAACGAACGCCGTCGTCCACCAGTGCATCCGATAAATGACGTATATCTCGTTTATTTATAATCGCAATAAGAAGTTTCATGCCGTTCCTCCAGAACATACAGCATGTCCGCTGAAAAGGACGAGGGTAAGAGTGGTCTTTACAACCTCAGAGCCCCACATCCTCACAAACCACCTGTATCGCATCCCGCGCAACTTCAACCATCCGATCTATTTGACTGGTGCTGACCACCAGTGGTGGAGCAAAATTAATACTGTCGCCCCGGCATCGGGTATAAACACCTCGTTGATGCATCTCTTGCACAATACGTGGACCTATTTTCTCAGATGCCCCATACGCCTTACGAGATGCCGGGTCTTTAACCACTTCCACAGCCGCCATAAGCCCAACACCGCGTATATCGCCTACATGTGCCATACCCGCCAGGCTTTGTAAACCTTTCATCAGATGATCACCCATCACACGGGCACGTTCAATGAGTCCTTCCTCTTCGATAATTTCAATGTTTTTAAGTGCGACAGCACAACATGTGGGATGGCCGGAATAGGTAAAAGAATGATTCCATTTTTTGTTCGCAGGGGCCTCCTGTATACACGCATGAATGGCATCCGAAACGATAATCCCACCGAGTGGCAGATAGCCGCTGGTCACCCCTTTAGCGAAGGTGATAATATCAGGTTCGATATCCCACTCCGAAACGCCAAACCAGTGGCCAATCCGTCCAAAACCGGTTATCACCTCATCGTTAATTAGCAGCACATCGTATTTCGAACAGATGGTTCGAACACGGGGCCAGTAATCATCTGGAGGGACGATTACCCCGGCAGCACCCTGCACAGGTTCCCCGATAAATGCGGCTACTGTGTCGGGGCCTTCTCTTAAGATGGCCTCTTCGAGAGACTTAGCGGCCGCTTCTCCACATCCCATATCCATGCCCTGGGCATCATAATAATATGGGTAGGGGGCATCAACATGCAGAAAATTAGGCAGCTTGGATTCGAATCCGGGCCAGTATGAGGAAATGCCTGTGGCATTCATAGCCCCCATGGTGACGCCGTGGTAGGCATGATCTCGTGATATGATTTTAACTTTCTTTGTTTTACCCATGCTCTGCCAGTAAAAACGCGCGGTTTTGATGGCGCTGTCATTTGAAACAGCCCCGCCGCTGGTGAAGAAAGTATAGTTTAGATGCCCCGGAGCGAGCTCGCTTATTCGTTTCGCCAATTGTGCGGGTGGCAAAAGGGTTACCCCCGCATAACAGGAGAAGTAACCCAATTCAGAGATTTGCTGCGCAGCTGCTTCACCCAACTCACGGCGACCATGGCCAATATTGACATTCCATAGACTGGATAACCCATCGATGTAAGTATTTCCATCAATGTCCGTAACGGTGGCCCCTTCCCCTTTCACATAGATCACCGGGTTTTCATGATCCAGCGGATGTTGAAGCGGATGAATCAAATAGGTATCGTCTTGCAGCACTTGATCACGGTGCCGGTCGGTCATGTAAAACTCCTGCCATGTTTATTATAACGTTGATTGACATCAGATACGTATGCTATATAATATGAATACACCTATATTTTAGCAAGTATTCCATCACAGGCTCAAATTTCAGTAGAACTTCCTGGCTTTGTCTTTCCAATGACCCACTCAACATTTATTCCATCAACCGGTTTTAGAAATATCCTCTGGGGAACACGGTTGCGGGATATGCCGTGGAGCTGGTCCAATGAAGGGATCTCTGCGCCCTGTCTCATCCGGCAGGACGAAGACTACAGTCTATTTGATATTCAGGCGAGTCGCCTGACATACACATTTCGTCATTCTGTTTTTTACGGCGTCCGTATCGATTACAAAGGTTGTAGCCAGAATACCAGGGTTTTACGTGCGCTTATGGGCTCATATCGCCCGACGGAACGTATCGACCACCATGGCGCATACGATCGCAGTTGGCAAACTGCGGATACTTCCATCTGGATGACCCTGGCATCCGAGCACGATGCTCATGGATGCATCTATCTGTGGGGGCGTATTCGCGTATTTCCTGAAGATGAAAAGCGGCCAGTATATTTGGCCAGACCACCTGAACACAACTCATTTCCGGTACCCTATGTCCCGCGACATTATGTCTGTTATCGCGCGTCTGGTCCCGTCACTATCGATGGGAAGCTGGACGAAAAGGCGTGGCGGGATGCTCAGTGGATGCAATTGTTCGAAGACCACCAAGCTCCCTATGGACCGCCGCCTTGGAAGACGACGCGCGCAAAAATGATATATGATGATGAGTTTGTCTATTTTGGGGCGGAGCTGCAGGAAGAAAATGTCTGGGGCTCTTTAACCGACCGGGATTGTGTGATTTACTTTGATAATGATTTCGAAATTTTCCTTAACCCCACCTCAGATGGCGTGGGCTATTATGAATTTGAAATTAATCCACTTAACGTAGTCTGGGACATGTTTCATGAAACAGATTATCACAGAGGTTCCGCCCTCCATACAGATTACGATGTTACCGGTCTTAGACATGCGGTACATGTCCAGGGTACGCTCAACTATCATCATGATGAAGATATCGGATGGACAGTAGAAATCGCCTGGCCACTGAAATCTCTGCTTGAACGAAATCCACGTGTTTCATTGCCTGTCAAACGAGGCGATCTATGGCGCGTAAATTTCAGTCGCGTGCAATATCTGCATGATTATACGAACCTCTACCCAGCCAAATTGCCAGAGAGCCCCTGCGAAGACTGGGTATGGCAATCAACTTCAACGGGTGATTTACATAACCCGGAGATGTGGGGGAAAGTATATTTTTCGGATTTGACTGCGGGTACCGTTCTGGATGAGGAACTGGAACGCGGCCCTGCGGTAAGGACGATACCGCCGGCCACCGATAAGATGACAGATATGGTTTATTATACCCCAGCAACCTGTATCATAGGACCCGATCCCACAGATCCGCTGCGAAGCCCGGCGCATGAGGTGTCCTTAGATGCGTTCTGGATGGATCGATACCAGATTACGGTGGCCGAATTCACCTCGTTTTTAAATGAGGGCAACCACGACCAGCATTATTCAACCTGGATGCGCCTACCGGAACATTGTGGTATTATAAAAGTGAAATCAGGAGCATATGAAGTAGTGTCGGGCCGTGAAAATCACCCGGTAGTCTATGTCAGTTTCGAAGCCGCTATGGCCTATGCCGCGAGTAAAGGTCAATTGTTACCAACGGAAGCTCAGTGGGAATATGCAGCTCGTGGCAAAGAAGGTCGTATCTATGCCTGGGGGAACGCGCCCGTTGATCCGTCCTATGCCAACTACGATTTTCACTACGGTGGGACGACGCCCGTGGGTAGTTTTCCAAAAGGCGCGACACCAGAAGGCCTGTTTGACATGACGGGAAATGTCAAAGAATATACGACCTCTATATTGGATGCCTATCCTGGTGGCGATATTATGGTCTTCCTCGGAATGAGAGCGCCATTTATATACAAAGAACACCACGAATTCAACGTGGTGCGCGGTGGGGCCTGGACAAAACAGGAGGCCTGTATGGCGGCTGCTTACCGCGACACCCACGGCTCACACAACCTGGGTTTCAGGTGTATTAAAACACCTTAGTTTCGTATTATATTGCAGTCCGAAATAAGATTCACGGAGATAGATTATGCCCAATCAAACTCATTTAACGCCCCTGGATAGAGATTTTCGAGACCATCTGTTTCAACGATTTGAGGAAAAGGGCAGAACATATCGCTGTCCGGAAGTGTCTCAGGAAGTATTTGAAGACTGGCAACCCAAAGCACGAATGAAGCTCGCAGAAACTTTGCGCATGCCTGACGAGCTTGGAGAGATTGAATTAATGCGGGAGAAAATAGATCCTGAGATACAACCGTGGTCTGCCGGTCAGTTTGACGGGTCTTTTCACCTCGAGCGGGTTCAATACCAATCCATGCCTGGGGTCCGTGTGCCGGGATATTTATTGATTCCCAAAGATTTGCACGGACCGGCCCCGGCGATTCTATGCCCACCCGGGCATGGTAAAGGTATGAATCAGGTGGTCTTTGAAGACGGGTTATATAATCATTATGCTTGCCAACTGGCTCGACGCGGCTTCGTAGTTCTTGTACCCGAGCATATTGGTTTCGGCGAGCGAAAACCTGCGCATTTCGGTGAACATGGATACTACACGGGCGTCACTCAATTAATGGGTTATACCATGTACGGCGTTTATATTAAGGAGTTAATGCGGGCTCTGGATGTGCTGACCAGTCTCGATGAGGTGAATGAAGGTCGTATCGGATGTTACGGTCTTAGTCTGGGTGGGGTAACCACCCTTCTTATTTCAGCACTGGATTTACGGATTCGTACCGTGGGTATCAGCGGGTTTTTAACCTCATTTAAATCAACGTTTTTGGACATGGCCCATTGTGTGTGCGGGAATGTCCAGGACTTGGCTTTGAACTTTGAACATATAGACATCGCTGCGTTAATAGCACCAAGACCTCTCGTGGTAGAGAGTGGACAGCATGATACAGGATTTCCCATAGATGCTGCCCTTTCTACAGTTCACGAGTTAACCGCATATTATGCACTCTATGACCAAACAAACCGTTTGTCTCATGATGTGTTTGATGGCAGCCACGAAATCTCAGCTCGCATTGCCTTCGACTGGTTTGAGACCTGGCTGAAACAAAACTAACGTACGTGATATGTTTTGTTGTTGACTGAAGAAAATCTAATCGTCTCTCACACTCCACGGCGTACCCGGATGGGGTCTATGTCTTATCCGAGCACCAAGCATCATTCACACAATTACTGATTTCTCTCCCCCTCCCACGTGGCGAGCCCTGGTTCTCCCGGTTTACCTGCCCTCGGCTTTATTAGCGTTCGGTTCAGGTCTGCTGGTACCGACTATGCCGCTCTATATCCAATCTTTCGGCTTGCCCTTTGGTTTGATTAGCCTGGTTATTGCCGCAAAGAGCATGGGCACTATTCTCGCTGATATCCCCGTTGGCTTTTTTCTGGAACGATTCGGTCGAAAACGCATGATGCTGACCGGCCTGGGACTACTGGGCGTTGCTATGGGGGCTACGGCCCTGGCACAAAGTGCCGTGGAGCTTTTTATATACCAGGTCCTGGCTGGTATTGGTACGTCAATCTGGAGTATATCAAGACATACCTATATCACAGATGTCATTCAGGTTGAGGCGAGAGGGCGTGCTCTTGCTATTTTCGGCGGTATCGGTCGGTTCGGAAGTTTGACGGGACCGGTAGTCGGAGGTATAATTGGTCAGCATTATGGACTGGATGCCCCTATTCTTTGCGAGGCGGTCGTAGTGGCGGTGGTCTTCGGGCTCATCGTAATATGGATTACAGACCCCTATAAACCGCTGCGTCAACCGCACAAACAGATTAATCATTCAAAGAAAATAGTTAAACTGGTAAAAACCCATGCTCGGTCGTTGTCGACGGTTGGTGCAGCGTATATCTGTATACAGGCTATAAGAGAGGGCCGGCACTTAATCACCCCACTTTATGGCGCGACAGTCATTGGGCTTGATGTGGCTTCCATTGGTTTAATCATAACTATCGGATCTACAGTAGACCTTGCTTTGTTTCCTGTTGCCGGTCATATTATGGATCGATATGGTCGTAAGTATGCCACCATACCCGCTTTTATCATTATGGCCATCGGCTTTGTAATGATGTCGTTCACAGACTCCTTCGAAAGCCTGATGGTCTCGCAGTTAGTTATCGGTTTTGGCAATGGACTTGGCTCAGGAACCATGATGACGCTGGGGTCTGATCTGGCACCGGCAGGAGAAAGAGGACAATTTTTAGGTATTTGGCGTTTTATTGGGGATATAGGTGCCGTAAATGGGGCTTTGCTTGTGGGTAACCTCGCAGATGTCCTTAGCCTGACCATGGTCCCCTTTGCCCTATCTGGCCTTGGCGTGATGGCCTCGACGATCTTGTTTCTGTTTGTTAAAGAAACATTAATTCCCCAACAAAAACCACCATGATCCAGTAGATGCACATGTATCCAGATTTATTGTTAATGAAATACCGGTAAAGGCAATCATTTCGCGGTTGCAAAAAATCTTAGATGGATGACATCTTGCAGGAACACACTTTGTCCATCGGGATTCAACTATCCGCCACATCATTTTAAAGGAATGCACATGTCCGCTGCACAATATCCCTGGCCTGATTCCTGTGAGGCTGCGTTATCCCTGACCTTCGATGATGGCATGCCATCACATTTAGACCGGGCGGTACCCATTTTGGGAGATCACAACTTGAAAGGGACATTTTATATTAACCCCCGTGGTGATGACTGGCAGAAAAACATCGAGCCGTGGCGAGCCGTGGTTCATGCCGGGCACGAAGTTGGGAATCATACTGTGAACCATCCCTGCTCCTGGGCTTTCAAAGAAGCGCGAGACGGTGGTTTGGAAAAAATGACTTTGGCTGATATCGAGCAGGAGATCGCCGAAGGGAAACGCCGTATTGGCGAAGCAATTCCAGGGCAGTCGGGATTTACCTTTTGTTATCCCTGTTACCATGCGCATATTGGTGAAGGTCCTACCCGGCAGAGTTATGTCCCTGTCGTCGCCTCATACCACACCGCTGCTCGGGGTAAAGGGGATGAAGCGAATCATCCAGTAACAGCGGATTTGCATCATCTCTATTCTATTCCCGTAGAACGAAAGGCAGCCTGGGAGATGATTGGCCTGGTCGAGGATGCGGTCGCAAAACATCGGTGGGTGATCCTTACTTTTCATGGCATTCACGCTGGTCATCTTTCGGTCGCAGAAGTAGACTTTATAGGATTGTGTCAACATCTTGGCCGTAATAAAAAGAGGATCTGGACCGCCCCGGTGATTACGGTATCCAACCGTATCCGATCCTGGAGATTGGAAAACGAAAAGTAAACACATGGTCCTGTGGGTAACCCCCCCCGATTGCGCCAATATCCCCTTATGAGATCCACACACCATCCACCATCCAGGATAATAACCCTCATTGGTCCCACCTGCGTCGGAAAAACAGCCGTCGGTATAGCTTTAGCCCGACATCTGAACGCTGAAATTATTTCGGCAGATTCTCGGCAAATATACCGGTATATGGATATAGGCACAGCTAAGCCGTCCAGTGAGGAGCAACAGATTGTTCCCCATCACCTGATTGATATCGTAAATCCGGATGTACGCTTCAGTGCGGGGGAATTCGCGAGACAGGCTGACAAGGTACTGGATAACTTACATCAACAGGGTAAATCGCCGCTCATAGTCGGTGGTGCAGGGTTATATCTACAGGCTCTGATGGGGGGCTTATTTACCTCACCCGTGATACCACCCGATGTTCGTGCGAAAGTGGCTGCGCATCTTCAAGCAATGCCAACGGATTCCCTATATAATAAATTACAAACAGTCGATGTCGAATCCAGCGCACGTATCCATCCCAATGATCGTCAGCGCATTGAACGTGCCCTTGAAGTATATGAGGCGACGGGAACATCTCTCACCGCGTGGCATCGGAAAAGTGCACCTGGAAAACCGGATCATGCGTTGATGCTGATAGGCCTCAATAGACCCCGTGTGGAATTATATGACCGGATTAACCAGCGGGTGGATAGGATGCTTGATAGGGGATTGGTTGAAGAAGTACATCGTCTGCTAGGTTTGGGATATACTGAGGTTTCCTGTGCATTGAAAACGTTTGGATATGCAGAGATTCTAAATTATATCAAAGGCTCGGTTTCATTGGAGGCAGCCGCAGATCAAATTCGGCTACAGTCCAGACGGTACGCAAAACGCCAGCTTACTTGGTTTCGAAATCGAGAAGAGATTCTTTGGATAGATATTGAAGGGGACGAATCCCCCAATTCCATCTGCGACCGGATCGTAGCCCAGATTGCCCCCAATTAGTCTCCGCCCAACCTCTCTCCTGACAATCTTTCCTATGCCCATACTTTATTATATTTAAGTTAGGGAGGTTATAGGGTCAGGTGGATAATCTTTCTATCCTTATTTTTACAGCTTTAGACAGGACCACCAACAATTCCTCTCTCGTAAAAGGTTTTGCCAGAAATAAATCTACGTCACTGACCTGACGCTGGCCGGACGCAAAATGCGTTCCCCATCCGGTGACCGCCACAACCACCGCCGTAGGATCGATCTGGTGAACCACATGGGCGACATTCCATCCTGATAAACCAGGCATCCCGATATCTGTAAAGATAACATCATGCCGCAGTTTTTGGAATAATTGAATCCCTTTATCTCCGGCAGATGTAGTATGCACATCATGATCAAGCAGCATATGTGACATCATGTGCTGAATTTCTTCTTCGTCATCTATGATAAGGATACGTTGTTGGGGCACCTCATGGAATCGATTGTAATCCGCATCCGTCTGTTCGACGGTTCTGACGGGTAATGAAATTGTAAACGTAGATCCTTGGTTGGGCCTTGTTTTAAGATGAATGCTGCCGAGATGCCGGCTTATTATACCGTGTACGACGCTCAAACCGAGCCCCAATCCGAGGGCAGGTCCTTTTGTAGTATAAAAGGGTTCAAAAACTCGCGTGGCCTCCTCAGAGCTCATTCCAATACCCGTATCGGTTATTGTTATTTGGACGTAGTCTCCGGCAGTCGTTGTTTCCAACGTGAGAACGCCACCATCGGGCATAGCATCCACGGCATTCATAATAAGATTGGTAAAAACGTCCGTCAGCTCTGACATATTTCCGGATACCACAGGAATATCCGATAAATTTTGCACAACCTGTATCGACGAACTACTCTCATTCAATGATACGGACCACCGGGGTTCGGTAATTTGTAAGGCTTGATCGATGATCTCTTTAATGTCTACGGGATTTAGGGATTTCGGACGTAAGCGGGTGAAGTCCTGAAGACGTCGCGCAATGACCGCCCCCTGATGGGCAGATTGCATGATGATATTGAGCTGAGAATCAAAGGGTTTTAAAGTCGACTCCCCCTGGAGTAACTCCGTATATCCAATAATACACGTCAGGACGTTATTAAAATTATGAGCCACCCCCGCAGCCAGCTCTCCTACCGCTCTTAAGCGTTCACTCTGTACCAGTTGCTCCTGGGCTTCCTGGAGCATCTGATACAGCCGGGCATTTTCAAGGGCCACTGCAACCTGATGTGCGAACGTTTGGAGCAATTCCAAATCCCGCTTTGTAAATGCGTTGACCTGGGTGTTTTCTATATTGATAACACCCAGTGTACGAGTATTGGCCTTTATAGGCACAATAATCGCAGAATTCATAATGCCTGGTGTCCCAATATAATCCTGATGCTTTGATAAATCTGGTATGATTACCCCGGCTGCGGACGTCACCACTTTCCCCGCAATACCTTCATCAGCTTTTAATCTAAGGTGGGTATGGTTCGGATGATACATTTCCGGATCATAGACTGCTTTGAGAACCAACTCGCTGTCTTCAACGAGGGCGATGCCGACATAGATATGGCCCAGTCGTTTACCCAGGGTCTGGACAATTTGTTCTAAAAGACTGGGCGTCGACTGCAATATCGTTAGGTCGGCTGCGATTTCAGCTACAATCGATAGACGTTCTGTTTGTAAATGCGCTTCTTCATAGAGTAGCGCGTTTTGTATGGCAATACCGAGGACTTGTGCTAGAGATTCTGCAAACTGAAGATCTCCATCTGTGAAGGCGTCATAGGTATCAGCATGAAGATCAAGAACGCCCAATACATGCCCGTCATTTTTAATAGGGACTACAAGCTCTGAACAGGTTAAATCATCGGAATCATCTATTTTAAGATACCTGTCATCTTCATCAACATTGTTTACCAGAAGGGTTTCACCACGTGCGGCAACCCATCCGATAAGTCCATCACGACCAGTTTTCAATCGATGAATGCCATGGTCGAAATATAATAATACATCCTGATCTTCTACTATACCAAGCATGGTATCCCGGTAGTCAACCATGGCGTCGCGGACAACCTTCGTCAGTTTAGGAATGTCCTGCAGTTGCATTACCGACTGACTGATGCGATGTAATTTTTCGAGTTGTATTGTTTGGGTGATGTGATCCATAAAATGTCTTTCTTAATCTTCGTAGTACTGCATTTTGTATACGGTGGTCAGGCCTTGATACATGAATGAGGATTCATATTAGCGGGATTACTTTAAAAATATCAATTTCCCAGACGCACCAGTCTGTGAACCAGATGTACTGTTAACCACCATTCTGTAGAAGTATACCCCACTAGCTACTCTCTGCCCCGATTGATCTGTCCCGTCCCAAGAGGTTGTAAACGTACCTCCAGGTCTTGAAACATCAAGCAGAGTACGGATTTCCTGACCGAGAATATTATATAAGGTGAGCACAACCCGGCCACCCCGTGGGATCTCATATTTAATGGTGGAAAACGTACTTGAGGTCAGAGAAAAGGGATTCGGAAAACTCGCTAATGAAGGTCGAGTAATCTGGTTCGGATTGCTTAAGGTGGAGTCATATGAAACCGTGTATTGATAATTAAAGTTGGAACCGGAGCGATTTAAGGAGGCAGCGACGAGAATAATCGCGTCATAATTTCCCCAGTCGAAAATATCTGCAATGCCTTTCTGAGAAACAACGGGAACGGTAATAATTGTATCTGGTCCGGTAATGCTGGTCGCCACTATCGAGACCCCCCATTCACCGGTCAGGCCTGTGAAATCTATGTGCAAACCACCTGGAAGGGTAGCATCCGGTGTAAAAATGATATAATTGGCACCTAAATAGGACGGGAGTCTTGAGGCGGATGTATTGGGTCCTGTGAAGGGATAAATAGCCGTCGTATCCGTGGGGACAATCAGGGGGAATGTGGCCCCTTCTTCATAGGCGAGTGTCGGGTTTGCTCGGACGTTCGTAAAGGCATTCCATGTAGTAAACTCTTGAAATGCAGTTTTTAAATTACTGCCGACGTTTACCAAACTCTGTTCCATCGCATCCAGACTCTGCACCGTTTCAGCCCGTTCCCATATCGTTCGGATCAGGGTGGGGCTAAATTGTTCGGATAAGAATTGAGGCCAAAGCGTCCCTGAGAACTCATGTTGACCATTAGAAACGTCCAGTGATACCCAGGGTTGAGTCAGAAAACCGCTGAAACCGGACAAATAGGTCACATAGTCGTTGACGGCATCAAATACCTGCTCTTCCATCCAGACGGCCGTCTGCTCAAACCAATATATATCTTCGTTGGCGTCGTAACCGAATTGGACGGCATGAAATAATTCGTGGGCTGCGGTGGCCCGTAATAAATCTATCGCTTCAGCAAGTGTATTTTTCACACCGACAAAATCATTGTCTACCACAATATACGAGGGAAGCTGTCTCCCGCTCGTCACGGTTTCTGGAGCGGTATACCCAGCGATACCCGCGCCAATATCCAGAACATATACATCATACCGATTATCCCCACCATCATCCAGGTTGCCAGAGACATATTGGGCATGAAATTGGAAATCAACGGGCGGTCCACGATAGCCAAGGGTATCGACCACCGTTCTCCAAGATTGATCAAAAAAGTCAGCGCATTGTTCTACCCAGTCTGGCACACCACTGTTATTTGCATCTACCGGGTCCGTTCGTCCAGCACCTGGTCGGTCGCTCCCGGTTGTGACATACCATATTTTAAAATGGCCACCAGGACTGTTATAAAAGGTCGGCGGAGTCAGATAGGTATGGCCGAATCCACCGGTGCGGCCAGCTTCACCCGGTATGGATGGCCGTGTAAGGCGAAATCCGTTGGATAGATTACTGGATAGTTTCAGCCCGCCGGTGGTTTGAAAAGCAGAGAGCAGAGATGTTGTAGCACAGCGGTTGGATGTGGTGGATTGACCGAATGAAAATGAAGATGGGTATATAAAAAGAATAGGCAGCAGAAGAATAATTCTGAAATAAAAAGGGGTTAAGATATCAAATCTCCCCATAAATAATAACTCCTCGTATGTAAAACCCACCATAATCCTTTGTGGCAGAGTAGGATATGTTCAAGGTCTACGTTTGTCAACCTCGTTTTCACCTTAGCTGGATCTAATGAAACTCAAGGAATGGAGGTTGACGACAAAGGCACCGTGGAATACATTTAGAACGACTTCAAAGACCAACCCGTTCCATTTCACCGCGATTCAGGCCATGGAACCCTGGCTACCGGGCACGACATCGAGGAGGCAATATGTTTATCACGGGCATAGAGACTAAAATAATTACTGCGACCATCAATCCAGAGATCATGATTATATCGGCACTTGGGACCCATCGAATCTCGAGGTACGTGCTGGTTAAGATACATACCGACGAAGGCATCACGGGTCTAGGTGAGGCCACGGTCATGCCGGGATGGAGTGGGGAACTGCCAGAGGGAACCTGTGCCTTGATAGAGCGGTATTTCTCACACCAACTTGTAGACCAAAGTCCCTTTGACTTGGTCGAATTAATGCAACGTCTCGACAGTGTCGTCATCGATAATTATTTTGCAAAAGCAGCTATCGAAATGGCGCTTCTGGATATCCAAGGAAAAAAATTGGACGTACCGGTCTACGACCTACTTGGGGGTGCCTGCCGTAGCAAGGACATACCCGTTAAATTTGTTGTGGCTGCCACTGACCCCGAGATCGCCGTACGCAATGCCCGCAGGATGGTTGATACCGGTTTTTCAACTATAAAAATCAAGGTGGGACGAAACCATCCAGATGAAGATGTAGAACGTGTACGGCGGGTGCGGGAAGCTATGGGTGACGATATAAACTTGACCGTTGATGCCAACGGTGGTTGGTCGGTTACAGATGCGGTTCAGACCATCCGGCGGTTGGAACCATATAATTTGGTGATGGTAGAGCAACCTGTACATAGGAAAAATATTCGCGGGATGGCCCGGGTTCGGTCGGAAACGGCTATTCCAGTGATGGCTGATGAAAGTGTGTTTTCTGTTTTGGATGCGATGGAAGTAATAAGGCAAGATGCAGCGGATATTATCAGTGTCTATCCAGGAAAAAATGGGGGAATACTCAAGTCACAGCAGATTGCGAATCTTGCGGAAGCCGCAGGAAAACCTTGCCATATTGGAAGCAATCTGGAATTGGAACTCGGTTCTTCTGCGATGGCCCATCTTGCGGTATCGACGGGTAACATACAATCTGAAAGATATCCAGCGGATATTATCGGACCATTGTACCATCAGGAACGGACCACAGAAACCCCATTTGCAATCCACGGTGGGATTGCGAAAGTACCTGATGGCCCGGGATTAGGCATCCACATAGACGAAGAACGTATTGATCAGATGGTGAATATTACCAGCTAGAATATCATATCGAAAAAACGAGACAGTGCGATTTTTGCTGGCCTGAGAATCCCACCAATGAGGGGCATATTGGAGGGAAGCAGCATGATCATCGTCACGATGACGACCACCGCGCCGATGTTTATTAATACTATCCCCTGCCATGAGGAGGCAGAAAAACGATCCGATGAGGTAGGCGTAGGCGTAGGCGTTGCAATAGGCTCATCGGGTGGCCGCAAGGCAGGCGAAGCAGGTGGGGCTGGTGGTGAATTTCTAAGTACATCGACCCGAGATTTCGGATTCAAGAGATTGATATTGATCATGAAATTGCCATCGTTTCAATTTATATTCAACGGAACGCTACCTTGCTACCCTTCGAATACCTATACTATATATTTAAATGATCACCTGTCAAGATTTCAATAGAAAAGGCCGGCAATTGCCGGCCTTTTCTATTGAACGATTAATAAATTATGATTCGATTATTTACTGGGTTGCGTGGTCTGATCTTTAATCAGATGCTTTTCCGGGATGGGGAATCGGGCTGCATATTTGCTTAAATCTTTACCCGCAATCAGATCTTCAAGGATATCATCATTTTTATCCCAATGTTGCTCATTAGGATGGATATCCAGGGCAATCCGTCCTTCCGGATCAATCAAATAGGTCACTGGAATACCATAGCGCTCGTTGGTCTTTGCCCTGAATTGACGTTCCCAATAACCTCGAAAATCAAATAAGGAGGAGGGACTCGTCATATAATAATCTACAACCTCTTTGTTCCGAGCCTCAAATTCTGGAAGCTTCTCTGGATTATTTGCAATGGTCTCTTTACTAGGTCGCACCAGTTTGGAATTACTAAGTTTCTGCTTAAATTTATCCAGACTTGGTTTAAACCCTTCAGCGAATTCATTTGGATCAAGCGGAAGTTTATCACGGTATATTGTATTGATCCCCACGAAGAGAAATTCGATACGGCCTTCATATTTCTGGGCCATACTCATCAACAATTCTGCCTCTTTAATGCAAGGCGGGCACCACCAGGACCAGAAATTAACAAACAAAGGTTTGCCCTTGTAATCGCTCAGGGTAACTTTTTTGCCTTCCATGGTATATACTTGGAAGTTTGGCGCGATTTCACCTGTATTCGTGCCGATTTTTTCCTTGCCGTTTTCTCCAGCCTGGACTACTCCTGAACTACTGATGATCATACCACACAAAACCAGTATGCCGAGTAACGTGCTCACTTTCCATTTCATATAACACCCTCCATGATAGGCGTTGACGTCGTGTAATTCGTCAATATGAATTACATAATGGTTGGCTTATAAACAAGTTTATGAGTGAAATTTACAATCTGTTTACCAGAGAAAACAAAGCAGATTATTCGTCAAATAATACTATGTTGATTATAATTGTCAACTATTATTTATCCGTCGGGCTTTTTTCTCTAATAGATAGGGATTTAAAGCCCACCCAGTACGTTATGAAATGCACGGACTGCTTTGGATATGTCTGGAGCGGATAAGACGGCGGAAATAGCAGACACACCATGGGCTCCGGCGTCAAGACACGCTCCGACTCGATCCGGGGTGATGCCGCCAAGAGCGAAAACCGGGATATTAATGGCTTGCGTAACTTCTTTCAGCACCTCAATACCCTGAGGATCACCATAGGGTGCTTTTGATGGGGTATAATATATCGGGCCGAAGGTAATGAAATCGGCACCTGCCTCTGCTGCTTTCCTGGCACCTTCCACACTATGAGTAGAACATCCGATTAAGGCCTTCTGGGGGAGACAGCGCCGGGCAAGATCTGGAGATAATCCGGATTCAGGAAGGTGCACACCGCCCGCGTGGAGCGCGCAGGCGACGTCTACCCGATCATTTATTAATATCGAAGGGCGAAAGTCGGCCAATGTTTGTTGTACTTCCTGTACTAACGGGACAAATTTATTTGGGCGAAGATCTTTTTCTCGAAGTTGAACCATCCGGACACCTGCGTTACAGGCCTGGTTCAAAACTTCCTTCAACAATCGCCCGCCACATTGTGTTCGATCGCTGATAAGATAGAGTTTGAAATCGATCATCACAATACCATTTTCGGCTTACATGTTAACTCACCGAAGAATGAATAATACCAGTCATCGGACTGGAAGCAGAAGCGTAGAGCTTCATCGGTATACGACCTGCCTCATACGCCAGTCTCCCAGCTTCTACGCCTTGACGCATCGCATTTGCCATCATGACTGGATTTTGAGCCCCTGCCACCGCAGTGTTCATCAGAATACCGTCGCAACCTAACTCCATAGCAAGGGCTGCGTCAGAGGCCGTACCGACGCCAGCATCAACAATAACGGGGATATTGCTGTTCTCAATAATAATGGCTATATTGTATGGATTACGAATTCCCAGACCGGAGCCAATAGGGGCGGCCAAGGGCATCACGGCTGCACATCCCATGTCTTCCAGTTTTTTACAGATAATCGGATCATCAATGATATAAGGTAGAACAGTAAATCCTTTTTTAATCAATATTCGCGCGGCTTCTAATGTAGCTTCATTATCCGGAAAAAGTGTTTTTTCATCTCCTATGACTTCAAGTTTGACAATTTCCGTTCCAAGTGCTTCACGGGCCAGTTCACAGGTCAATACCGCATCTTTAGCGGTGTAGCATCCCGCTGTATTGGGCAGCAACGCATATTTCTCCCGATCAATATAATCGAGTAAAGACTGACCTGTGGTATCGTTTAAGTCCACGCGTCGTATGGCCACAGTTACCATTTCTGTGCCGCTAACTTCGAAGGATTCTCGCATCACTTCGAAATTTGGATATTTTCCCGTGCCGAGGATGAGTCGGGAATTAAATATCTTGTCGCCAATTTTCAAGGCCCCCATTTTAATCTCCTTTAATATTAGATGCTAATATACCTCGTATACACGCGTAGGTGTAGTACAAAGGCTTTTCTGTTTCCTTATCCCCCTGCTACAGCCCGGATGATTTCGATTACATCACCGTCATTAAGTATGGTTTGAGGATGGTTTTTCCTAGGAATAACTGTGGCGTTCACCGCGAGGGCAATCCCTTCAGGGGGAAGGCTAAGTTCCTGTAAAAGATCGGTAAGACTCATTTCACGATTCAAGTTGTGGATGACGCCATTTACGGTTACGGTCATTGCTCACCCTTTCTTTAATCCGTGCTGTAAAATCGATCCAGCAAAAATGGTTGCATAAGACTCGGGATCGACTGGTTCTCTATCAGGTCTACCATCAAATCGCCCGTTATTGGTGCAAGTAAAATGCCGTTGCGATAGTGCCCGGTGGCTAGGTGATAGCCCTTAACCGATGTAGGACCAAGGACAGGAAGATGATCCTCGGCGGCTGGTCGGAGGCCAGACCAGGTGGCCTCGAGCGGAAAGGCACGTAATGATGGTGCAAGGCGAAGCGCGCCATGTAGTAATTGAAGAATACCCTCGACGGTTACTTCTTTACGAAACCCAGGTTCCTCGACGGTGGCTCCAACAATCAGACGGCCATTTGAGCGTGGTACCAGGTAAGTTTTACTAGTAAATATGGTATGCCGGAAAGGCCAGGCGCCACCGGTCGCCAAAGATAAAATCTGCCCGTGCACGGGACGGATCGGCGGACGGACGGAACTCGGCACGCCATCTAAATATCGGGCCCAGCTTCCCGTTGTATTGACGACCGTCCGAGATTCCCAGACCGCAGAATCCGTTTGGACCCCTGTCACTTGTGACTGATCCGTTAATATGCGTTTTACAGCCACTTCTTCATAGATCATGCCGCCAAGTTGCCGGATGGCTTGTGTAAGGGCTTTTATCACATCTCGACTTTCCACCTGATGATCGTCAGGATATCTTAACGACATATGCACATTAGCAGATAAATTAGGTTCTAATCGGCGGGTAGCCTTCGCCGACAATAACTCAACCGGTAAGCCCGCTTCATTTTGGCGTTTAAAACGGGTTTCGAGCTTTTTCTGATCACCATCACTTAACGCAGGAAATATAGTGCCGGTCGTCAAGTAATCGATTTCCTGGCCGGTTTCTCCGGTAAGGTCAGAGATAAAATCAGGATAAGTATCCAGGCTCCTTTTACATAAATCAAAAAATGCATCTGGATGATCGAACTCACAATGGGGTGCCAGCATTCCCGCTGCTGCCCACGATGCTTCCCGACCGATCTGACCTCGCTCGAGGACGGTGACCTGATGACCATTTTGGCATAGTCGCCAGGCGATGACCAGACCAATGATCCCACCACCAATGAGTACGATATCTGATTTATGTACCACAGACACTCCGGTTGCATCCGCATGAAAATAAAAAAGCCGTTTCAAAATGAAACGGCTTTCATTTCAGGCCGTTTCCCTACGCTGGTATAAACCAGGTCAGGTTCGAAGGGTGCAGTTCTCAGGCTCTTGGCGAGCCGCCCCCAACGGATGTCTATAGATAGCAATATATTTGATTCAAACTCAATATAAGCTATGACTGATGATCACTATGTCAAGATAATTTACTGATATATCAGTTCCGATTTATGGTCTGAAGTTCCGATAATTGTTGTCCTACCTTACAGCAATCCATAACGTCGCCGGAGTAACCACTCCGCGGTTAAAAGAAGTATAAATAAAAATAACACAACAGGATGATTCCAAAGTTGAATATCCTGAGTTTGCTGAGTTGTAATGTCAGGAAAGGACAGGTCGCTCGTTAGTTGATCCGAATCTTCAACAAAATAAAATTGTCCACCGGTCATGGCAGATAATTGAGTCAGGAACGGCTGGTTCATTTTAGTTTGATCAAATTCAATGGATGCCTCACCAATGGTAAATCCTCCGGCATCGGTACCGAGTGAGGCCCCGTTTAAAGTGGCGTTTATACTGGTCGTATATTCACCGACGGGTAGATATCGTAATTCCCCTTTGTACCTCCCGTTTCCCTGTCTGGAGGGTGTCAGGCTAATTTGAACGGGCTGACTGTTTTCCTGCTTACCCTGGATGGTAACAGCTATATTCGCCCCATCCACCGGCTGATAATTTTCGTCATAGACCTGTCCATTGAAGTTGATCATCTCACCGCTACGATATTGGAGTTTTTCTGAGGCCACACGGACACGACGGCTTCCATCACGTATGGTGAGCCAGCGGACAGCATTATTCCAGAATTTTTCGTAGCTCGCATTTGTTCCCCCGGTCCCCCACATCATCAGGTCCCATCGCCACATCTCGTGGGTGGTGATTGCCATCACCTTACCGAGTCCATATCGATGGACGGTAATAACAGGTGCATTTTGTGTACCTACCTGCCATGTCGGGTGTGTTGCCAACACGACGGCTCCTGGTTTTGCAGGGCCCACCTGGTTGATACCCGGTAAGGGCGGCAGTTCGGACCACCTCTGTTTTGAGAGGGTAGGGTCACTATGCAGCTTCGTTAGGGGATGCACCTGGCCATCTGGCGTGAGCAGCGGGAGGAATGGGCTCTCTAATAAACCACGTGCCGTAGAGGGGATGCGTACCGGCATGAGATTGCCGATCGGTGTACCGGCATAGCCTCCGAGATCGAAACTGTGAGGTCCTCCAAGGGCGATCAATCCACCCCCTTTTTCTTCCACGAAGGCCGCAATGAAATTTGCTTGATTCTGAAGCCGGGCAGCATCGATGCTGCCCAGGATGATCAGGTCATAAGAAAACCATTCCGATCGAGAAGAGGGTAAAGCGCCCGGAAAGGAACTGCCATCGGGACGTAAAATTATACTCGATACCTCGAGGTTGGTATCCCGTTGGAGTGTGCGTTTTAAAAAAGTTAAATCGGGTCGAGGTCCGCCTTCTATATATAATATGCGCAGTTTGGTTTTTAATACTTTGATAGAAAAGGTCCGGTGATTATTTTCTGAGGTGACTTCTCCCGCCTGAACAGGAACATCCACCGTGTACTGATGGACACCGTCAGTCGTTGGAACCACGTGCAAGACCACAGATTGTTCCCGTCCCTGGCCGATAAGGGTAACATATTGGGTATCGAGAGGAAGGCCACCTTCTCTGAGCGTGATGGGTACGCGTACTTGAGAGATCCCCTGACTTTTTATACTGACTTCTATCGGGACTTTGCTTTCGACAAAGGCGACATCATTTGTCAGATGGCTCGATATACCAAGGTCATGAACCCCTAACGTGTCACCAATACCAATAGTATAGATTGGTATTCTTAAGTCATCTGCGACTCTGAGCGGATCGCGGCCCACCGTGTAATTTCCATCAGTGACCAATATAACACCAGATAGACTGTCCAGTCGATCTCTTGTTTTTATAAATTCAAGCGCAGAGCCGATGTCTGTGCCGTTTTTATGCAAGGGGAGAGAGTCGAGGGCTGTTACTATGAATGGACTGAGCTGTTCTGAAAATTGGTAGGTTTGCAGATGATACTTTTCGTTGATTGTCTCCAGCACCTCGCTTCTTAAAAATTGGTCAAGCACATCCTTACGACTACCGGACCGATCGATGAGGTTCATACTCTCAGAGGTATCAACAAGCAATATAACATTCGCAGGTTCTGAGCGATTTAATAACAGCCTTGTAGCTGGTTCACAAAGAATAACGAGTAATAAGCCCGTTGCACTGATGCGAATAAAAATGAGGCCCCAGCCTACTTTAGGGCCCGCTTGCTCGATAAGCTGGCGCGATATCCAAACAATGAAACCGATAGCGGCGATAGCAGTTATGATAATCCAGACAATAAATTCAGTATTAAGATTCAGAGACATCGTCTTCCAATTTCTATAGGATAAAACGTTTTACATCTTCCGGTCAATCTACGGCAATCCGAGAATCGGGTCAAGCTCAAAGGCAGGATATAAATCAGTTGACATTCGCCTGTTCATCGACCTAAACTTTATTAAAAAGACAAGTTAAACATCTGGTTCTATCCATTTTTTCTCGCCTTCCAATTCAATTTCCCTGGAGCAGACCATGGCTATTCAAACTGTATTTGAATTCAGTGCACCTACCAGACTTATTTTCGGCTCGGGTGCGCTAAACCGTTTATCGACTTTTATAGAGCCCGGAGATCCTCTTCTTATAGTCACAGATGCAGGTATTCGAGTAGCTGGTCTCCTCGATAAGTTAACCTCTGTGTTGGATGAAGTGCCCTTGTCTTATACTATTTTTGATGAAACGGAGGCTAATCCCAGCGCCGAAACCGTAACCCGTTGTGCCGAGCAGTATAAAAAAGAAGGCTGCGGAGGTATTGTCGCGCTAGGTGGGGGCAGTTCAATGGATGTTGCTAAAGGAGCCGGAATTCTGGCAACCAATGGAGGGCGCATCCTCGAGTATGAAGGCATGAATAAATTTTCTAATCCTTTGCCATTTTTATTATGTATACCTACTACCTATGGTACGGGTAGTGAGGTTACACCCTTCACTGTAATTACCGATACAGATCGCCACTTTAAAATTACAGTCGGTAGCGATTATATCTTCCCCGATGTAGCTATACTTGATCCAGATTTAGCCGTCCAGTTACCTCTTTCGGTTGCAGCGGCAACGGGAATGGATGCGTTGACTCATGCCATTGAGGCTTATGTGTGTCTGGCCGGGAATGTAGTGACTAGGGCGCTCGCCATACAGGCCGCGGAATTGATTGTGGCGAACCTGAGACAGGCTGCTGCCAGTGATCATAATATCGAGGCGACAGGCAACATGCTGATAGCCGCGACGCTTGCAGGGCGTTCATTTGGCTATACACGTCTTGGTAATGCACACGCTATGGCCCATCCACTCGGTGCTCAATGTGGTATTCCTCACGGGATAGCCAATGCCGTACTGTTACCTTATGTCATGGAATATAATCTGGTGGCCTGTCCCGAACAATATGCGAAGCTTGCCCAGGCGATGGGCATATCTGGCTGTGGGGCCAGCCCGATAGATATGGCTCGTAGAGCCGTCACCGTCGTTAAATCACTCTCAAGTGATCTGGAGATTCCAGAAAATCTGAAAGCGCTTGGTGTCCAGAAAGAGTTATTTGAACCGATGACCGAAGATGCGATGAAGAGCGGTAACATCCCCGTCAACCCCCGAAAAACCTCACATACTGATATACTCAGGCTTTTTGAAAAGGCATATGGATAGGTATTCATGTGGACGCAATTCGGTGCGGATCTATTGGATCGTAAGATCTGGGTCTTACGATCCAATAGATCCCGCTGACACGATCGATGGTTTACCTTTTTCCCAACGCCAGATCCAGCGTGCCTTGAGCGATCAAATAATCATATTGAGCGATGACCAATGCTGATTTGGCCTGGGCGAGGGTAACCTGGGCGTTGAAGACATCAAGCAGTGTCCCGGAGCCGACACGATACCGCTCTTCAGCCAATCGAAGTCCTTCGTCCGAGGCGACAATATTTTCATTACTCAACTCAATAACCTGCCTTGATGTTTCCAGGTCCAGAAGCGATTGTCTGATAGATAGACGCGTCGCGCGTTTGGTTTGATTCAGAGTCTCCTCTGCAATCATCTGCTGAGCTTGTGCACTCTGAATGTTGGCGTAGGTCTGTGTACCGTTCAATATCGGAAGACTTACGTTGATATTAAATCCAAGATTCCAGTTGTTTGAATAGTTTCCGTAGACATCTCTAAAAGCTACACCATTTCTGCTGTACGTTACCCCGCCCCTGATGGTCGGCCAAAGACCGCCTCTGGCCTGCTTCGTTTGAAGATCGGCAGCTTGAATGCCACCGGTATCCCGCTGAATGGTAGGATTTTGCTGGAGTGCCATCGTCGTAGCATCAGTCAGGGACATAGGTGCCGGCGAAGCCATAATATTTCCATCAATAGGGTCAACCGGGTTTAAGGGTGTATTAATATCTATCCCCATGGCATTATTTAAATTTGCTTTCCCCTGGGAGACCGCTTTTTGCTGATTGTATAGCGTGATACGAACCTGACCCAGCTGGGCACGTGCCTGAAGAACATCCACTTTGGCGACGGATCCAATTTCATACATACTCTGAGAACGACGTAATTGCTCTTCACTCAGTTTCACCTGTTCGTCGGTGACTTCCTTCAACCTAATTGCTCTAAGCAGGTTGTAATACTGCGTTTTGACATTGCCAACGACCTGATTCTCTGTATTAGATACATTATATTTTGAATTGACTTCCAACTGCTTGTTCCTGCGGATGCTGTTCCAGTTCTGGCCACCATTATACAGGGTGTACTGTAACGCAAGTTGGTTGGAATAGTTGGTTCGAGTTCCGCCGGGCACCGCGCCGATGACGACGCCTTCCAGAATTTGAGGTCTATCTCCTGAAGTGGTCCGGTTACCATTGATGATTGAGGCTGTGATGGTTGGTAGTATCCCGGTGTAGGATCCATAAGTCTGTGCTTGTGATACTTCTACCTGGCCTTCAGCGATTAGGATTTGAGGATTATTCTCCAGGGCTATTTGTAGACATTGAGCAAGTGTTAAGGTTTCATCTGCCTGTTGGTTAGATTGTTCAGTATTCTGTGCCACCGTCGGCCCCGCTGAAATCACAAGGCCAGTAAAAATAACCAGGGATTGATAGAGAACTTGTCGAAGAATCATTATGGATACTCCTTAAATGATGAATTGAAAAAGGTAAAATTTTCTGTACATTTATATGCCCGTTATATTTCGGAATGGTCTTATTATCATTTAGACACGAGATACAGTCGATTTCTGGCGTATTTCATTGAACTTTTTTATTTTAAGACCAGAAAAGAGGACAAAAGGTTTCAGGCAGGATCAAAAGAGAGAGAATAGACGGGGGGCACAAGAAGTTAAATCATGGTTCTGCGTCGCCATATAGCGCCAACTCCAAGCAGGAGTAAACCGAATCCTCCTCCAATCACGACCCAGGAGGGCATTCCGAGTACAGAGGTTTGATCAATTGAAGCTGCTGATGGTGTAATGACACAAAGAGATTCAAGGAGGTTGATGGATTCTGTTTCGGTTATGCTTCCCACCAGAGTAAACAACTTCCCACCTTTATTGAGACGAAATATAGAATAGGTATCATCTTGCCAGACTTCGATGTTGCCACGTCGTACCGGTGCTCCATCAGGCCATGCCTTTGCGGCTTCATTTGATGAAGAAGTCAGGCGTTGGAACAGGGACAACTGTGCCAATCCATCGGTATACATAAAATGGACCAAGGGCTGACCATAATATTGAATGACGCGTCTATGTTCCAACGTAAATCCTGCAGGCACATAAACCGGGGCAGAAAGCGCAAAGCCTGCCTCATTTTGCACCTCATTAACAGATCCACATGCAATGACCTGCCTGGATTCAACGGCTCTGCCTTCCCACTCTTTTGTGTCAAACAGATCCGCTTTGAGATGTGGGTTGACCTGCAAATTAGTAAAGTATAATTCTTCAACGAGCGATCCGCTTTCATCACGATCTTCAGTACGAAGAACAAGCCCGGTCTCTTCATCAATCCATGCTTTTTTTGTTAAGCGACCCGGATGACGTGGGTTAAAGGTTAATATGGCTGCGGAACGATTCATAACTTGATCAGAACCCGTGTTTTCAAGATGATAATTGGTCTGAATCAGGTCGAGGCTACTGAATCCAAGACCGATGTCTAAAACATCGGTACCCCGTTGATGGCGATGTGAATAATAGAGCGTATCGCCAGATGCTTTACGCCGATAGACATCATCTTTAATTCGAATGACAACCGTACTTTGCCGACCTTCTGCTACAGGTATGTCCAGCCGGTCACGGTCCGGATACTGATGTATAATATGTTGGGAAGAGCGAAAGGTCGTATCCCCGTCCACGTTGTACCGCTGGCGGGTCATGGTAGCCCGATAGCTAACTTGCATCGGTGCATCCATAACCATCTGATACGTTATATCCAAGTCTGCCGCTTGAGCTGTCGGCACGACGAATAAACACCCCAGGGACAGAAAAAATAGAATAATAAATTGAACGAGTTTCATCAGGTTTACTTTTTGCGAGATTGGTTAACCATCACTGCGCCCAGGGCACCATTAGTAAACACGCTCTGGTCAGCTTGCAAGGCATGTTCCTGTAAAATAAAATACATGTCATCAGATTGAGGTGCTTGAGCCACGGGCTGGGATGAATCCGCCATAAAATTCCAGGCCAGCGAAGATGCAGTTATAATGATTACAGCGGCCACTGTAGTAGCAAACTGCAACCTACGACCCTGACGGATCCAAGAGTTACGCCTCAAGCCCGGAAGCATATGGGCATGGGTTGTATGTTCGTGAATAGAGGTATGGATGTCAGCCAGGAAGATGGGCTCGACAGACATGATTTTATTTTTCTGGAGAAGTGTCCTTACCTGCTGCAAATCTCGTAATTGTTGAGCACAGGATGGGCATAATTCTATGTGGCGAGCGAGGACGATGATCTCGTTCTTTTCACACATCCGTTCTAAATATCGAGTTAATTTTTTCTGTACCCGCACGCAAGTCATAATAATCCCCTAAAACTGATGGAAATACCCTTTGAGCCGTTTGGACAGAATATGCTTTAGCTTCAGTCGACCGTGGTGCAAACGCGACATCACCGTTCCTTCCGGACATTGAAGAATTTCCGCAATTTGCCGATGGGAAAGACCTTCTATATCAAATAAAACAACTACGGTACGATGCCGTTCAGATAAGGAATTAAGCGCATCCAGTATTGAGGTTCTGAGTTCTTTGTTTTCAAGTACATCATGGGGGGTAACATCTGTTGACGCGAGGTGCGCGGGAACGGGCTGCTGGCCATCGTGATCACCGCGGGACCAGAAATCAGAAAGAGACAGCATACGTCTTCGCGATTCACGTTTTCTATAATTAATGCATTTATTTATTAAGATTCGATAAAGCCATGTTGAAAATCGATATTGGGTATTAAACCGTTCGAGGGTACGGAATACTTCGAGAAAGGCATCCTGGACCAAGTCTCGGGCATCATCCGGACTGGCCAACATTTGGTAGGCGATAGAATATGCCTTTTCGCTATACCGTTTCGTCATTTCATCAAAGGCGTTTCCATCACCCGCTTTTGCGCGCTCAATCAACACACACTCGTCCTTTTTCACCTGTTCACTGGATGGTTTGGACGGCGAGCTTTGTTTTTGTTTTATATAGGCATTGTTGTGTACAACCTTCATGTCCTATTTCCTCATCAACTGTTTAAGCAATGATTTATGCTCAGTATACATTATGAATACACGAAACCTTCATTTTTTCATGTAAGGCAGATTGGGCCATTAAGATGGTGGAAAATAACGTTCATAGAAGACCCTTGTAAACTCTTGCGATTCTTTTGAGAACAGATTTAACCCTTTTTCCTGCCATATCTCTTCTATAATACTGAATGTTTCCTCCCATGATAGTGCTGGCTCCAACTGGGATAAAACATGGGTATATATTGCTTCATCTTTATTAAATAGTTTCTTTATAAACATTTTTCTCAGTTTATCACTGATTTCAACTGAAGGGACTTGTATCGCCGGTTGCCGAGGTGGCGTTGTTGTATTTGCAATCGCTTCGTTCATTAAATTGTCTGTTTCATTGTTTTCATCTATACCATCGGCCTCATCGGCAAAGTTCATGGAAGAAACAGGTACGTCGATCGGCTCTGGTTTATCCGAAATTTTATCATCCGTTGATTCCGGGGTCTTAGTATCTTGTTCTAATTCTGATTCTGGAGGCAAGTCCTCCTCTTCAAAATCATCGGAGGGTGGGGCGAAGGTAGAAGCTATCTCCGATTCATCTTCGATAAAATCTTCCGTCGGTATGGCGAAATTGGAAGATAACAGGTCCTCCTGAGGTGTTTCATCGCTAGGGACCATCGGTGTTGACTCGTCTTGTTTTTCTCCGGCCGGTTGTTCAGTTGCAATCTCTCCGAGAGGTTCATCTTGTATTGTATCAGGCGAAGACTCTTCAACAACTCGATCCTGCGTATCTTTGTCTACATCGCTATCAATAGCATCCATAAGCCCTTCAATGGTCATATGGGATGCTTGCTGTTCTTGCTGCGATATGATAATATCATTCAATCGAGGAAACAATTGATCTAAACCACGGATACTTACAAAATCCTCTATTATATTCAGACTTATATTTTGAGGCGATCCGTTCGGTTCGGCGAGACTAAGTATCTCACCGACGGCAGCCACGGCCTGTTTTGTGGACTGAGCCGGCTGATCACGAAATGAATCGCGTTCAGCATTAGACAAAAACTGTTCAAATAGTTCCTGATCCAATCGGGTATCTTCATGATCCAGAACATACATTTTAACGGCTTCCGCATAATATTGTTCTCTTTGAAACTGTGTGAGAAAATCCACCAGATGAATGCCGTCAACCACTTCGCTGTTTCGAAAAAGGAGTGCCGCAAGTGCACGAATTGGATGATGGAAATAATCCGATTCGTGCTGTATTGCACCCTCGATGACTTTAAGACACTCTTTCCGTGCAAAACCGGCTGTATCTTTCACAGCCCTATCGAATTGTTCCATGAATGGCGCTACATTCTTGTCTTTGAAATTAAAATGGAGATTAGCCGTCCGCCATTTATATTCCTGGACATACCATGTTTCGACGCCCATATGAAACCATGTTTTAATAAAGTCAGGAAGGGATGAATTTCGGACATCAAGATAAGTTATGGCGTCCTGACCATTAAGAATCGTGTCCGATAATTGCGTGCTTACAGTTGTGACATCTATCTTCACCATAGCTATTTGCCCTCAATTTCAGCAGCAGAAAGACGGTTAGATTGCTGATACATTTCCAGCGCTTTGTGGCTTTGCTTTGTTTTATCATAAAGCACACCCAGATGCCAGTATGCCCTTGTATTATTTGGCTGAATTTTTATAAGGGCTTCAAACATGTTGATCGCATCCGCATGACGCTCCAAGTGGTCATAGGTTTTACCGAGCTGGAAATAGGCATCTGCAGATTCAGGATCAATTTCAAGCCCATGTTCGAATTCTTGAATCGCTCGACCATAAAGCCCACGCTTGGTATATAACACACCCAGGTGGTAACAGGCTACCGAAGTCTCGGGGTTATACTCAAGTACCTGTTTTAAATCTCGCTCGGCCTCATTGTAACGACCAATTTTACTCCGGAGAAGCGCCCGGCTGATCAGTGTCTGTACATGATTAGGATTGATCCGCAAGGCTCGGTCATAATCCTGAGACGCCCGGTCGTGGGCACCTGTCATGAAAAGCATCTTCCCCATCTGGCAGATCGCCTCAACGTGGTTCGGTTCCTGCCGCAAAATCTGTTGACATTGATCGATTGCCTTATCATATAGAGCAGATTTTTCGTACGCCATCACCAACGAGAGACGGGCATCGGCGTCATCCGGCGAATCATGAACCTGTGCTTCCAGTTTTTCTAATGCAGGTACCTTTTTTAACTCGATCTGATCCGGTACCTGCGGATTCGGTGCTTTGACTTTTTCGAGTGGTACTTTAATTTCTTCCACGATCGATTCGCGTTCTGCAAATTGGTCTGACACCTTATTTTTAAAAGCATCGAAGGGAACAAAACGGGGCATGGCGCGATCAGGCAGGCGGATTTCAGCATTAGTATTCAGATCACGGGCTACACGCGCTTTTCGATAGGTCACTTCAAATGATCCAAACCGTCTTATCTCCACGCGCTCGTGTTGTTCTAACGCGGCACTGACTTCTTTCAAAAATAAATCGAGTGTGGTCGCTATTTTATTTTTAGGCACTTGGGTATGCAACGCCGTTTCGCTAACAATATCGTCCTTAGTCATAATCCTCAGTCGTCCTGCTTAAAACTCAAGGGAAGCGCCAATACGGTGTACGGCCCCGAAAGCTGAATCATTAACAAATGCGTAGTCCAGACTCGGTATGACCGATTGTCCGAATAACGTCACCATAGGAGATCGGATACCTATTCCTGCTGTCAAACCGGAGGCATCCAGACCACTGCGCAAAGTGATTGTGTGCTGTAAACTGTATTCCAGTCCAATATGCCCAGAGGTACTTGCATCTCCAAGAGAAAATGCTGCTGTTTGTTGCCGTCCTTCAAAAAGAATATCTACATCCGCGGCAATGAGGATACTACCCCGAATTCGGGGGACGGATCGTTCATACCCGATGCCTGTTTTAACAATCGGAGTAATATATTCTTTCCGACCGGTGTTCCACGTTAATATCGTCGAAGTCAGGTTCATAACTTGAACGCCGATAGCTAATGATGGTCGGGGGCGTATTAAAATGCCAATATCGATGCCTGCGCCAAAAGCACTCGCTACATCGACGGATTTGCGAATGAGTTTCAGATTTCCACCAATGGAAAACCAGGAAGAAGTTCGTCGGGCAACGGACAGTAATATTGCATACTCAGCATCTGAAACAAACCTATCTACAAATGGTCGATTGCGTTGGCCACTTGACAAAATAGCATCGATGGGCTGGGTGGGATCCGGCAGTCGAGTAATTGGAATATCATCCACGCCTAAACGAATAATGGAAAGTCCAATAGCCGAGCGACGAGTCCCGTCGCCTAATGGCTTCGTATAGGCAAAATAATCATACGCCAGCCCTGTTAACTGTTCCGAATGCATCACCGTCACCATCTGATGAGACAAACCAGACAAACCAGCGGGATTCCAGTAGCCTGCGGTCGCATCGTCGGAAACCGCTACAAAGGCACCGCCCATACTCAGTGCACGTGGTCCTACGCCGATTGATAAAAACTCACCGGCAAATTTCGTTGCCATAACATCGTTCGGGTGTCCCCACGTGATTAATAAGATGGCCAAGGATACACGATATAAAAAACAGGTGTATCGCTCCATAAACCTCACCTGGCCGGTAGCAGTAATATAAAAAACTGCATCCAAATCAATGATATGACAACCCTATAAAATCATCTTTAATTCTATAGATTTATTGTGCAAATAATATGTTAATTTGCCGTTAATGTCAAGCGTTATTTGACACCTCCGGCACCCTATGTTTTACCTTGACAACCCCTTACATCCCATGTAGCATACAGCCGTTATAGTCTTTAAAAATATTGATAGTTTTTTCATATATTACTACCCCTGTTTATATCTAAAAAAAGGAACCAAGGTGGAAGAAGCATCGGGCTCTTTCCTGGGTTATATATATACCTGGTTGAAGTGGCGACGTCTTATTGTCTGGATGGTGGTTATTACAGCCGTTCTGTCGATTGGTATCAGCCTCGTTCTGCCTGTGTCCTATCAGGCTTCGACCACCATTCTTCAACCGAAGCCTGAATCTCCCATTGGAATTGGTTCCGGCGGTGCCGGTGCAGCTGCTTTTTCAACATTTGCCTCCTCCCTGGATATTTTGGGTCTGGGTAAAACAGAAGAAATGGATACCTACCTGGCTATTCTGGAAAGCCGCCGCGTGCGGGAACAAGTCATCCGGACGTTTGACTTGCAAGCCTACTATGATAAGAAGACGATGGATGAGACGTTAAATGCCTTTGACGCCGACGTGGATATTGAAGTGACAAAAGAAAATACGTTGATCCTGAGTGTGGTGTGCCGGGATAGTATCAAGGTCGCTGAGATCGCCAACTTTTTCATCGGAGAACTGGATCGAATTAATAAGTCATTGGGAAATGAACAGGCGCGAAATAACCGGCTGTTTCTTGAGCAGCGTGTGCTTGATACCCGGCAACGACTTGTAGAAACAGAAGAAGCCTTAAAGATTTACCAAGAGGAGCACGCGACCATCGGACTTTCTGAAGAAAACCGAGCAGCCCTTCTGGCGGGAGCGGAGTTAGAGGCTTATGTCCTGGTCCTGGAAGTCCAGCGTGATATCTTGAGTAACAGGTTAGGGCAGGCTCATCCTACCATGCAACGTATGGCGATCGAATTGAATGCCGCCAGAAATCGATTGACAGAATTGCCTCAAATTGGGCTTTCGCTGGCTCGTTTGTTTAGAGAAGTAGAAATTCAGACTCGAATTCTAGCATTTCTCCTGGCACAATATGAGCAAGCAAAAATTCAGGAGGTACGGAATACCTCGACCATCCAGATTATTGACCGCGCCGTACCCCCACAACGTAAGTATCAGCCTAAACGTATGTATATCGTCCTTGGGGCCTGTTTGAGCAGTTTATTGATCTGTCTTTTTCTGACGGTAAATCTGGAATCAATTCAGCAAGCACGATCTACAGGTACCGACAGAGGAAAACTGATCAACCAGATCCTGGCAGAACTTAGAACGATGAAACCATGGGGCCGACCATAAGTAATTCGAAACCAGCCCTGTTTCTTCTATGATAAACACAATCACCATCGACCAATGACCTGAGTAATGCAACTCCAGCCCTCTGTAACTCTGACAACCCTCCCCTGGTCCAACAGGTTCCTTTTTTCTCTGCTCATATGCGGGTGCCTATTTTCAATCGGTGCGGGTTTAGCCCCTTTCTACGTATGGGGTGCCGTTGCCTCGCTCGGTTTGCTTTATTGGTGTTTTACATCCAGTATGAAGGGGTTGGCACTGGTCCTTGCCCTGAGTAGCATGTTTGTCCGAAGTACAGATGAAATAACCCCCTTTGAAATTATATATGCCGTGCTTTTTAGTGTGGTGGTCCTGGGATGGGTCCTGCGATGTATGTCCCGTAATCAGCCCTTAACCCAAACTAGAACGGATCTCGTCTTAGCTTGGTTTCTTTTGATCTGTATCGTTTCCTTTTTACCTGCATTAGGCCAGGGAAATGATATGATCAAATGGGTACGTGAGTTGGTCCCGTTTTTTCTATTTTTGCCATATTTTATCGTCGTCTCTCTCTTGCGTAAGAAAGAGGAGCTATACTGGTTTTGTCTCGCTTATCTTATCTTAAGTATTTCCATGGGCTTAGTTAATGTCTATGACTATTGGATCATGGTTGCAGATGTCCAGCAGCAATGGGAACTGGTAGCAAATCGGCAAGCGCCTGGTGAACCCCTGTTTTTCACAACACTCACGGTCACTTTGCTTTTTCTTATTTATCGTGGCTTAGGGAAAGGACATAGTCTCCTATATCTGGGGATTATATCTTTCTGCGCCATTGCTCTTGCCATAACTTTTTCACGTGGGTACTGGGTGGCCATGGTTATCGCGCTCTGCTGCGCTTATTATTTTATGCCTTCAGCTAAAAGACGGCGGTTGATTTTTTATTTAGGGTCGATGGCCCTGGTCGGTGCCCTTGCGATTGCTTTTTTAATGGGGCCGCTTATCATCGATATTCTTTCTGCCATGGGAGATAGGTTAGGATCCGTTTTTACAACGAAACTTGATCTATCCTTCAGAAATCGATTGGTGGAAAGTTCAGCTGTTTTAGACGAAATCATCGCCAGTCCTATCTGGGGATATGGACTGGGTTATTATTATAATTTTCAACCTCTTATCCCTTACCTGACGCCTACCTGGTACGTCCATAATGTATATCTCTATTTCTGGTTGAAACTTGGGATATTTGGTCTTGTGGCTTTTCTATTGTGGTATGGTATGGTCCTCTATCACGCCTATTTCTGTGTGCGTCGCTTGTCAGATCCATTTCTCCAACCATTGACCCTGGGTATTATGTGTATTATGATTGCAATGATCCCGCTCTCTATTTCATCTCCTCAATTTATTCAAAAAGATTCTATCCTCTTTCTTGCCCTGGGTTCTGGGATTATAGAACGAATTTACCGATCAAATAATTGGACAGACCCCCTGGAGGCGTAAGTGGATAAAAGTTTGATCACCCGAGTCGTCCGGAATACCCTGGTGGTCTTCTCTGGTCAAATACTCGGGCGTCTACTTGATCTCTGGGCGAGTTTGCTGATTGCAAACGCTTACGGTGAGGCAGGATACGGGCGGTTTTCTTTTGCCATAGCCTTTGTTGGCTACTTCGCTATTGTGGCTGATCTTGGCTTTAATATGGTTTTCGTAAAAGCATTGGTCCGTCAAAAAGGTCAAAATGAAAACCTATTCGGAAGTATGCTTCTGATGAAAATGATTATGCTGGTTCTCAGCATTGGTATGGCCCTTTCGCTCATCTCCCAATCAGAATATCCTCCGGATACGATTCAGTTGGTCTGGATTATGACCATCGCCCTCATCATTTCCCCCAAATTTCCTTCTATCCGACTCGTGTATGAGCAGTTTTTTCAAGCCAAGCTTCAAATGGAAATTCCGGCATTGCTTAAATGTCTCGATGGTGTTCTCTTAGTAGGTTTGATTTATGGGATGATTATATTTGGGCAGCCGATGCAATCTGTTATGGTCGCCTATGTATGCAGCAGTATACCTGGACTGATTCTAATTATGGTGGTGGTGGGGCGAATGATCAGACCCGTTTCGAGGATCGATATCCCACAAATGGTCGTCCTCTTGAAACAGGGGGTTCCGGTTACCATCCTTGGTATCTTTGCGACCTTGATCGCCCGGATAGATGTATTATTTCTTTCGTTCTGGCGAAGTGAAATCGAAATCGGTTATTATTCTGCAGCGTATCGCCTTACAGAGGCACTCAGAGTATTTCCGGCCGCTATGATGCTGTCTTTGTACCCGTTGGTCGTCGATGTAACCTCAAAAAAAAAATCATTAGCTCAGCTCATTACCACCGGCCTGAAACCACTTTTAATTATCATGGTACCGATCTGTATGAGCACAACGGTGTGGGCGGGTGACCTGGTGCTTTTTTTTTACAAACCGGCTTTTTTACCGGCGGGTGATGCACTTGAACTCTTGATCTGGACAGAGCTATGCGTCATATTTACCATGGTCTTCAGTCAGGTACTTATTGCACTGGATCAGCGCCGGGCGGTTGTGCTGGTATCCGGTTCGATGTTAATCGTCAACCTGATATTAAATATAATTCTGATTCCTCGATGGGGATATATCGGGGCGACGATTGCGACCGTGGTTACAGAATTGGTCGGTTTAGTCGGCTATGGCCTATATATTCGCCGATATACCGGGTGGCATCTGGCTGATAATATTCAGCCCTTGTTACCGGCCATAGGTTGTTTAGGCGTCTGGCTGTGGTTTGCCGGGTCATTTCCGATCGGTGTAGGCATGGCTGGGGCTGTTATTGTTTACGCCGCTGGTCTTTGGTTTACACGGGGTATGACACGAGAGGAACTTACTTTTTTAACGCGGATGTTGACGAAGCATCATGATACAGAAAACAAGGTCTGATTTCAACCCGATTATTTCGGTCGTCATTGTCTCGTATAATGTTCTTGATGCATTGCAGCAATGTCTTGGGTTGTTACAGCCGCTCCACGATTTGGAGCAAGGAGAGGTCTGGGTTATTGATAACGCCTCTAATGACGCCTCCGCCGACTGGGTTGAGCAACAGCATTGGCCGCATCTGGTTCGAAATTCTGAGAATCTGGGTTTTTCTGTCGCGGTTAATCAAGGCATTCTAAAGGCACATGGTCAGTTCATCCTGCTTCTCAACCCGGATACGATGGCGTCTATGCGTGCTATCGATGGGATGCTGTCGTTTATGACCGCCCATGAGAATTGTGGGATTTCCGGGGTTCAGCTTCTTCATGTGGATCAATCTCTACAGAAGTCCTTTCACTTTTTTCCAACACCCTGGTCTTACCTTGCAGAGAGTCTATTTCTTAATAGAATAAAACCAATTGAAAATATATTTGAAAAGCCCGTTTCGGTTGATGCCGTAGTCGGTGCCTGTATGATGATTCGGCGCCGGGCGATTGAATCTATGGGGTTGTTCGACGAACAATTCTTCCTGTACAGCGAAGAAGTCGACTTTTGCCTGAGAGCTCACCAAGTGGGATGGGAGGTTTATCTTTTACCGGAAATACAGGTCGAACATAGTTTGGCTTTAAGCTCAAAGGATAATCCTGGAAATGCTTTCGTAGCATTGTACCGCAGTCGAATATTGTATGTAAATAAACATTTTTCATTTACAGGTAAAAAGATCGCCAAGATTGGTTTTTTCACCGGCGTATTTTTGCGTGTATGCCTCTGGAGTTTCGTTCGGTTGGTAGCGAGGACGTTAAAGTTAAATAAGATCAGCCACCTGAAATATGCTCAAAACAAAGCCGTATTAATGTGGTACATGGCGGGTTGTCCGAATCCACACGATAAATAGGTCAATCGCGCCGTTACCCACTCACCTGCTCACCTTACACCCACTCACCCAATAAAACATGCATATCCTTCAAATTTCACCTCAGCTTCCATATCCGCCTGACAGCGGCGGGCGCGTTGCCATCTACAATATTTTGAAACATTTATCAAGACATCATGAGATAACCCTGGCGACATTTGTGACTGAAGAGACAGAACAGTATATCCCCAATTTAGAGCCCTATTGCCGAAAGATTATCGCCGTAAAACATAACAACACGACGACAAAATTCGGTATGCTGGTAAACATGTTTTCATCCCAACCTTACACGATGACGAAATTTTATTCCCTTGAGATGGCACAACAGATCGCGGATGCAGCTCAAAGGGATGGGGTGGATTTTGTACATATTGACCACCTGCATATGGCTCAATATGTCGGCGCGCTACCACAGGCCATGCCCGCTATACTTAGAGAGCACAATGTTGAAAGTACGATTATGAGACGGTTTGCGGAGCAATCCGTCCATCCATTAATAAAATTATATGCCCGGATCCAAAGTCAGCGTCTATATCAGTATGAGGGGGAGATTGGCGCTCAATTTGATCGGTGTATCGCAGTGACCAGAGTTGATGGCCAAACATTACAGGAAATGATGCCGGCGGCTCAGGTAGATGTCGTGCCAGATGGCGTCGATACGGACTGGTTCAATCCCAAGGCCCTGGAGATACAGGCAGAACCTCTGCGTCTTGTGACCACAGGTGATTACGGGTGGGCGCCTACAGCAGATGGCCTGATGTTTTTCATACGGGAGATTTTCCCTGTCATTCGTGCCAGAATGCCTGAGGTAACCTTATCAGTGGTGGGTCGAAAGCCCCCAGAGGCAATTAGAAACATGGGCCAGGGTATTGAGGTGCTCGGACGTGTGGAAGATGTGCGGGTGGAAGTAATGCGAGGTGCGGTCTTTGTCGCCCCTACGCGTATTGGTTCGGGTATCAGATTGAAAATCCTGGAAGCGATGGCCTTGCAGCGGCCGGTTGTATCCACCTCTGTTGGCTGTGAGGGTATAGAGGCGGAACCTGAGACGCACCTTTTGGTGGCCGACGATCCAGCCATCTTTGCTGATTCTGTTATTCGTCTATTAGAAGATAAGTCGCTTCAGACGTCTATGACGCGAAATGCTGCCCGCTTAATCGAAGAAAGATATGCCTGGCATACCCTCGCAAAGCAATTGAGCGATACCTACGAAGACATCGTTCGAAATAAAAAAGATGATGCCTAATTCCGATACAGAACGAACCGTTGTCTAACCCACTTACGATCCATGTCCTTAACCCTATTTATTTTATTCTTCCTTTGCATAGTCTATGTTTATTTCGGCTATCCAGCCCTTCTTTGGGTGTTCACGACGGGGAAAAAAACAGCTGAATATTCATCGCAGGAAACTGAAGGTATTTACCCAAGTCTGACCATGATTATTCCAGCATATAACGAGGTTGCTGTGATCGATCGAAAAATAGAAAATACACTGGCCCTATCGTATCCCGCTGATAAATTGGAGATCATTGTGGCATCCGATGGCTCGGAGGACGGCACGGATGAAATCGTAACACAATACGCAGATCGTGGGGTGCAAATGTATCGTGCCGCATTACATAAGGGAAAAACGCCCACGATGATGGAAGCCGTGGAAATGGCTTCGGGTACGATCTATGTCTTTTCAGATGCCAATGCGATGTATGCATCTGACGCATTAGAAAAGCTGGTCCTTCCCTTTCAGAATAAACAGGTCGGATGTGTCTGTGGAAAACTACAGTACCGTAATCGGGAGGCGTCAACCATAAGCGATGGGGAGACTTTATACTGGCGCTATGAAAATTGGATTAAGGCTCGGGAAAGTCAATTCAATACGCTCATCGGAGCCAATGGGTCCATTTATGCCGTTCGTCGATCAGCCTATGTCCAGATAGATCCCGATCTCTCTGATGATTTTGGTTTCCCTCTGGCTGCCTATGCGAAAGGGTTCAAAGTCGTATTTCAACCGGATGCCCTGTCCACCGAGGAGGCCCCACCTGCAATAAAAATCGAGTTCAAAAAGAAGAGTCGATTCGTAGCTCATCAGTTGACTACCTTGAGCCGGTTATGGGCCATGTTACGGGCTAACCGTGATCTTAAATTTCTGTTCCAGCTCTTTTCGCACAAGCTCTTGAGAAATTTTGTTCCCGTTTTATTAATTGGGATGTTGATCCTATCCTTCACGATACCGCGACCATATGGTCCCCTCTTGATATGGGGACAGGGGTTATTTTATAGTCTGGCTCTACTTGGCGGACTTACTTATGGTTACATCCGACCCATGAGGGTATTCACCATTCCTTTATATTTTTGTGTGGTCAATGCGGCGGCATTAAATGGTATTTTTCAATATGTTCGTCGAAGAAACTATGCAGCCTGGAATGAAAAGTAAGCATAACCCAAAACAGTCTTATACCATGTGGATAAAGGTGTTCCTCTCAATTTACCTGTTTCTGCTTTCATCCACCCTGGTGTCTGCATCCACGTTTCAAACAGAACAACATCAGCGGGTCGAAATCAATTTAGAATCAATGGTAAAGTATGTGCATCCCCATCGGGATGTTGAGGTGCAGGGCCTATTTACCGGACCTGATGGGTCGCAGCTGGCGATTCAAGGGTATTGGGATGGGGCGCTGAGATGGAAGATTCGTTTTGCGCCTCCAGCGGAAGGGGAATGGCGTTTTCTGACCACATGTTCAGATAGGACCAATATCAATCTCCATCAGGTAGAAGGGGTGATCCATGTTTCACCATACACCGGTACGGAGCCTTTTGCCATCAAAGGGCCCCTTAAAGTTTCAGAGAGTGGCCGATATCTTACCTACGGAAACGACGATCCATTTTTCTGGCTGGGGGATACCGCCTGGAAAATGACCTGGAAATCAACGCCTGAAGAATCGAAACGCTATTTCGATGACCGACACAAGAAGGGGTTTAATGTTGTCCAGATGGTGGTCATGTCTCATCAATATCTTGATACCTTCGACGTGAGAAACAGGTTGGGCGACACTTTTTTTTAGATGAAGATTTTACCATGCTGAATCCCCGCTATTTTGATTATCTCGATTCACTGGTAACTTCTGCCAACCGGCGCGGCATGACGGTAGCCCTGGTTCCGTTATGGGCCGGTATGAATATTTTACATAAGGATGAACGGTATCAACGGTTTGCCCTGGATAGGGAAGCTTCGCTTCTACTGGCCCGGTATACCGGGGCGGGATATGCAGGCCACAATGTTGTTTGGATTGTCGGCGGAGATAATGCGTATAATACTGCCGAGCAAAAAACATTCTGGACCGACTTTGCTCATGAACTGAGACAGGCAAGTGGCGAGCAACATCTGACATCCGTTCATCCCAAAGGGTGGGCGACTTCCTTTGATTTTTTCAACAGCGAAACCCCATGGATTGATTTTCATATGTATCAGTCATCCCATACCGCAGGGGGTGATTTTACCTATGATGCTGCGACAAGAGGGTTCGGGTTGAGCCCTGTAAGACCCGTATTGAACAGTGAAGCAGTATATGAAGATATTTACCATAACCTCTGGGCACCAGGGGATACAAAAAATGTGTCTACCTTCCGTATCCGACCTGAGCATATAAGACAAGCAAATTATGAAAGCATACTCTCCGGTGCCCTGATCGGAATGACTTACGGTGCCAATGGTATATGGCAGTGGCATACAGATGCGTTACCCGGAACCCATTCGCCTCGGGTAACCTTCGATAAGGCCATTCACTTCCCCGGATCATCCCAGATGACGGTTTTAAAACAGCTAATGGAGGACCATGATTGGTATCGTATGAAACCGGCCAGATCTTTCTTGTATGGGGTCTCACCATCAGATAGATTTCTTCCGATGGCAAAGAATGACCGGTATTTGATGGTCTATTTCCCACAGGGCACACAAACAGCGGTACTTAAGCCAGATTTGACCGTTAAGCGGCAGAGCTATGTCTGGATAAATCCTCAGGATGGAAAAAGATCTCGTGTCCATCCAATTGCAGAAGGTCACTGTATTTTAACCTATCATCCACCTGATAGATCTGATTGGATCCTTGTTGTGACGCATGAGGCCATTTTCAAATCTACCGAGACCTTCAGTAATCCGACGTCGATTCAACTGCACCAGAATTATCCGAATCCATTCAATCCCGAGACCCTGATCCGATACGATCTTCCTGAACCTGTCCATGTCTCCCTGATCATTTATAATACACGAGGACAACAGGTCCGTCGATTAATTGACATCCACCAGGAAGCCGGGGTTCATTGGGTGATCTGGGATGGGTTAAATGATACATTTCAATCTGCAGCATCCGGTATATATCTGTATCATATCATAACGGACCAGCGTTCAGATAAGCGTAAGATGCTGTTACTGAAGTAAACGGTCATATCACCTTTGCATATTTGCTTGGAGATACGCAACGCTAAGACGGTGCCGTCTATCGGACAACAAGCGCAAACATTAAATTTGCGTATAAAATCGTACAGATCTGATGCGACTAACTGAGATAAATTGTATATAGCCTATCAATTTCATCCCGATCCATAGTTTTATCCAGGATCGCGAAGCCGTATTTTAACTGTAAAGTATCTGGCTTTCTTATGGTTAAATCTTCTTCCATTAAAAGTCCCGCACCAAGCAGGTTTTTTCTGGCGAACCAGGTTACGGGGTGGCGTGGGTTTTCCGGATGGTCCATCATAATCACCATCCCACCCTCTGCACCCGAGGCACTTACCCACCGTGCCGGTTGTTTCATAATCGCTTCATGGTCCATTATGCCTTCACTACTATGGTGCACGGCATCTGAAAAAGGAGGGCCCATCCTGAGTTCCAGGCCACTGTATCGCGCCGCACGAGAAGCACCTAACGTGACTTCATCCACCATCGGACAGAGCTCTGTCTTGATCAGCCAGAGATAGCCGGTCATATCCTTCAAGGTTTGAAAGGTATATGACCGCGTTTCTTTTACCAGAATATGATCGTTCTGATCCAGCCACGTCAGTTCCTCTGTGATACAAATCTTATTATTTGCTGTTTCCAGGTTCGAAAACGAATCGTGGCGTTGGATCCCGTGACTGTTTTCGACCCGTTCATATTTTTTCTTCTCCGGCAGATACCAGGGACCACCCCATAAATTTGCATCATTTACGTGGACCCATCCAAAATACAATCCCGTGTGCCAGAGATGGTCCTCAGGACGATATTCTGTGATCAAAGAGCCGGAGGGGGTGTAGATGGGATGAAAACAGGGTTTCGGTGATTGCTCCCGAGGAATATTTTCTTTTGCTCGATAGACAGTCAGGCATTGATCGTTATCATATAATTCAAAACCTAAATCGTTGTATTCAAGTCGTAAAGCACACATATTGTCCTCCTTGGGTTCGTCTGATGGTCTGATTTTTTAATTAAGACAGTGGCACATTTTCGGATATCTGATGTCTTATTATAATATATCGAATTGACTGATAGATCCTGTCATGTCAATCACCGACTCACTGATCTGGAGTTCATCATGCAATATACCGTTGTTTTTACCGATTCACTGCCATCGGCACAGGCTGACTGGCATGCGATGGCCTGGAAGAAGGCCCATACGTTGCAAGTCACCCATTTCCCCTGGCCGGATTCAGGCCATCGACCGAAGGTGAAGGCCCGGTTAATGTATACTTCGGATAAATTGGGCGTGATGTTTCATGTTGAAGACCAATATGTCCGGGCAGTCGCTCAACAGTTTCAAGATGCGGTTTGCTTGGATAGTTGTGTAGAGTTTTTTGTATCTCCGGTCACGGATTCCCTGAATTATTTCAATTTTGAAGTTAACTGCGGGGGGACCATGCTTCTACACCATTGTCCAGGTCCGGAAGATCGCGCAGCCGGTAAGTTCTGGGCGGGCGTGTCTAACGAAGATAGAGCCACCATTGATATGGCCCATACCCTACCCAAAATTGTCGATCCTGAAATCATGGAGCCAACCACCTGGACGGTTGAATACCAAGTGCCCTTTGCCCTGTTTGAGACGTGTTTTGGGCCCATTTCTCACCACGTGGGCGCCCAATGGCGCGCTAATTTTTATAAATGCGGAGATCATACCTCACATCCACATTGGGGATCCTGGGCTCCGGTTGATACCGAGCGGCCCAATTTCCATGTGCCGGAAAGTTTTCAGCCTATTATTTTTGAGTGACTGATCTGCGTAAACGATCCCATGATCAAATAGAAAGAATGCCACAATTTTTTGTTTCAAGAGTACATTAGGGTATTGGGCTCTATAGCACGTAATAGAAGCCAAGACGAACATGAAACTCGAATGATGAACGTATCGATTGAGCCCGAAGAGATGGATAAAATCAAAGGGTAATAGGAGATGTCATGCGGTCCATTTGGGTGTGGTTATTTGTGGTTTTTCTGCCAACAACAGTGCAGGCGGCCACACTGAGCGGATTTGTAACGGATAATTCAAATGGAGAATCTTTACTCTTCGCCAATATCGCACTTGAAGGGACCACATTGGGTGCTGTCAGCAATGACAACGGTTATTATGCTATTAACAACGTGCCTCCCGGTACGTATAACCTGGTCGTCACCTACATCGGTTACGCATCTTATCGTCACACTTTGACCTTAGCGGCGACTGAGAATCTACGGCTCGAAATTTCATTAGTCCCTAAAACACTCAATGCGGAAGAGACCGTTGTTGAGGCGGATCGTTACAAAGAAGAGCGGCTTGCACAACCAAGTTTTCTATCGTTGAAATCCACGACACTCAAAGATTTACCTGCAGTAGGCGAAGCGGATTTGTTACGAAGCTTACAACTCCTGCCCGGAATCCAGGCTGCATCGGATATCAGTAGTGGTCTCTATGTCCGTGGTGGCGGCCCTGACCAGACTCAAATCCTGTTAGACCAGATCCCTCTGTATAATCCCTCGCATGCCTTTGGGTTCTTTTCAACATTCAATCCGGATGCGATCAAAGATTTGAGTATCTATAAGAGTGCATATCCTGCGCAGTATGGTGGGAATTTGGGGGCTGTACTCGATGTCACCAATCGGGATGGAAACAGGAAAGAGGTACAGGGCACGGGTGGGATCAGTGTCATCGCGGCACGCACAACACTTGAAGGGCCTATCCATAAAGGGTCCTGGATGGTGTCAGGACGAAGAACCTATCTGGAACCTCTGCTCAATGCCATCCGAAGCGATTCCAATAATATCCCCGGTTATTATTTCTATGATTTGAACGCGAAAATCAATCAGGATCTGTCCCTATCAGATAAATTGGTCGTCAGTGGGTATTTTGGCCGTGATGATCTGAACCTGGATCTCGACACCGGGAGTTTTGTGAAAGTAAGATGGGGTAACACGGCGGTCACCGGAAAGTGGACGCACATCTTCTCCCCAACCCTATTTGGTAATTTTCTGGTGGCTGGGAGTGAATACGTGAGCCGGACCTCCCTCAGTTTTTTTGAAACGCCCATTTTATTTCGGAACAGTATTCGAGATATTACGGTTAAAGGTGATCTGGATTATTTTGCCAGCAGCAAACATAATCTGAAAATCGGATTTAAAGGCACGCGCTATGACTTTTCATTTCGTCAGGTCTTTAACCAGCAGGAAACATTAACTCTGAAATTGAAACCACATCTGTTGTCGTTTTATATCCAGGATCAATGGCAGGCCTTGCCTACCACAACGATCCGACTTGGGCTGCGGGGTAATCATTTCAGCGAACAGGGGGGACTGGACCTGGAACCGCGGTTGTCCATTAGCCATAGCCTCAGTGAGAACGTCCGTATGAAGTTTGGCGGTGGTTTATATCATCAATATCTTCAACTTATTACGACGGAAGGCTTCAGCGGAGGGGACTTCTGGGTGCCTCTCGACAGCACCGTCACACCCGGAAGAGCCTATCAATCTGTGGCTGGGATCGAGTGGGACCCGTCAGAGCGATACCAACTTTCTGTTGAAACCTATCTATCAAAATTAAATAACCTGGTTGTGATCGATAACAACCAGTCCGTCGATGGAGAATCCAGCCAGTCCAATGATATTTTCAATACGGGTGGTTCTGGCTATGCGACAGGCATGGAGTTCTTTTTACAGCGACGAACAGGCGCTTTAACCGGTTGGATAGGCTACACACTCGGATGGACCCGTCGCCGCTTTGCGGAACTGAATCAGGGACAATCATTTCATCCCAAGTACGACCGGAGGCATGATTTTTCATTTGTGAGTAAATATAAAAAAGGGAACTGGTCCTTCGGTTCCAATTTTGTCTATGGCACCGGTCAGGCTTTTACACCAGCGTCCGCCCGATATGCCCTCAGATCGCCGGCGACAGGTGTCTTGCCCCAGGATGATTTTATATTACCTGCTGGTCGAAATACGGCGCGACTCTTGCCGTACCATAGATTAGATCTTAGTGTCACGAGGGATTTGAATATATTTGGTCGCAAGGCGCAGTTTTATCTACAGGTTTTCAACGCCCTGAACCGGCGTAATGAATGGTTTATTCAATACGATACCCAAAATCCGGATACAGATCCGGAAGTTATAAAAATGTTACCAATCATACCCACCATGGGATTAAATTTTACTTTCTAGGAATCCAAATCCATGTCTATAATTCTTTTTATAGGTCGCAAATCTACACGCACGGTTGACCCTTTAAGGAAGGGTCATAGCTATCACTTGATGCTATCTGTTTTTAGCCTGCTACTCATATCTTGCGCTGCGGAGCGAGATCCCGGCTCGTTGTTCGGTCCAGCAGAACAGGGCACCCTTGTCGTGGATGCCACCCTGATTGTTGACCGACCCATGCCCCCCATTTTCATTCGGCAGACGATTGCACCAAATGTGGTGTATACCCAGAATGCCGCAGCGGTAAACACGGCGGAAGTGATTATTACTCAGGGGGCTTCCGAATATAAATATCTCCCAGACCCTGTCAGTTCGTTAGGTCGGTATCTTCCCCCTGTCGCCCCGCCGTTCATTCTACCAGAAACGGAATATCGAATTCTGGTACGATTTGGAGGAAAAGAAGCACGGGCGGTGACCACTACCCCTAAACGTTTTACCATCGATCAAGCATTGATGATCGATGTAAAGACGTTAGAACCTGTACGTGACCTCATAACATTCAGGGACAATCCCAATACGGTTTTTACTGCACCGGTAAACCAGGTGCCGTATCTGGAAAACCTCATCGAAACCAGATTCCAACCGATTAATGTCAAGGCCTATCAGGTGGGCATTATCAATCTGGAAACGGACTCTGACTTTGTGATCTCCGGTGATTTCCTGGATGATGAGGATTTCGAAAACTTTGAACGTAAAAGCAGCTCCCCGCCGTTGGAAGTGGCCGATGGGAACTTGCGGTTACCCTGGTTTGCCATTGCCTTTGCCGGTCGACATATCATCCAGGTATTTGCCATGGATGACAACTGGTTCGATTTCGCTCGCAGCAGTCCCGAAACCCAGAATGTCGGCTTCGGTAACCTGGCAGGCGACAATTTCGAACGTCCTATTTTCCACATCGATGGCGGGATCGGCCTCTTTGGATCGGCCTCTGTGGACTCGGTTGGTTTTGTTATCCTGCCCCAAAAATGAGGCCATAGACACTGGGTAAAATCGAGGTGTTGGCACGGACAGTACTGGAGGTTTAGAATCGATTGACAAGGCGATAAACGATTGCTATCTTCAACACATGCAAGATGTTTCAGTTACTGAGCACTGGGTTCACAATCTGTAATCGGTAGTTCTATGTCTCAATCGTCAATCGAGCAATCTTCCCGCCCGTCAGCGTCCTCTTCCTTTCACGATTTTACTTCGATATCCTGTTCATATTCCGATTCAAATAATACTCCTTCGCGTTTTTCCATCGCCATCGTTAAAGCAGGCCTTGTGGTAGATGAAATCGATGCCCTCGATATGGAAAAAGCGTTTGATATCCCGATGAAAGGTCTGGCAGGACATCCTTTGGTCATCTATGGGATCAAAGAATCCAGTCACCCGGATCTGCTCGAGCACCTGGCTACCGAACTGGATACATCACTTCTTGATATCCTGCAATTGGCCCGAATATTGCTTCCAAGGTTGCGGGATTACGAGATGCAGACCGTGGGTTTGTGTCTTGGAATTGAGGAAGCTGAACGCCATACTTTAGAGCAGATAGCACGTCATACCGCCCTTGTTTTTTCAGGCCTATTGGATACCTTATATGGCCTCGATCTGGAACTGTTACGGACGCTAGCACGCCTGTCCAATGGTACGTCATCAAATTTCGAGGATGTCTTTCTCGAAGCAGAGGCTTTCCGGATACGGAATGCCTTTAAAAATACCCCTAAAACTGATCTTTCAGAATCCTGGAATATGCCCTCAATCAATGTGATTGGCACGGGGGCTATCGGAGGAGATGGCTGGTTGGAAGAAGAGGATGATGCGTTAGATTTTCAACAACTGGATGTCGAGGAAGTGACGGATATATTTAATCCGGGTGGTTTGTTTGAACGGACCATGGAGCGGTATGAACACCGTGCGCAACAGGCCGCCATGGTTCGAGCGGTCACTCACGCCTTTAACGATAGCGAGGTGCTGGTTGTCGAAGCCGGCACCGGAACGGGTAAATCCCTGTCCTATCTGGCCCCGGCTATATTCTGGGCACTTCGAAACGACCAACGGGTCATCATCTCGACGAATACAAAAAATCTACAGGAACAATTATTTTTTAAAGATGTGCCTTTCTTACTCGATGCCTTACAGGTGGATTTCCGTGCAACCTTATTAAAGGGCCGGTCCAACTATGTCTGTCTGGACCGCTGGCAGCAGGTCCTGGGTCAATTGGAAGACCATCTGACGATAGAAGAAAGAGAAGCGGCTCTACCACTCGTTACCTGGCTTGACGAAACCAAAACCGGGGACATATCAGAAAATGCCGGGTTTAACATGTCCTCGCAGCGTGGATTATGGCAAAAGGTGAATGCCGAAGGTGGGGCATGTCCACGGTGTATCTTCAAAGACGAGTGTTACGTTAACAGAGCACGGGGGGCAGCTGCATTATCTCATATTGTCATCATTAATCATGCCCTGCTTTTTTCCGACCTGGCATCTGATCATGCCGTGTTGTCTGATTATTCCCATTTGATTATTGATGAGGCACATAATCTGGAAAAAGTCGCCATTCAGCATATGACGATTGAAACCGGTGGCTGGCGTATGCGTAGTGTATTGAGAAAATTGTATGTCCGCGATGGTATCGAAATCGGTTTGCTTGCTACGCTCAAATGGCGCTCCGAACGCAGTCCGATGAAACAAGTCTGGAAAGATTCACTAGCTGGGGGCACCCGACTGGCTATCGAAAGAGTGAATGAAACAGAACGCGCCATAGAGACCTATTTTGAAACGATTAATGCGGAAGCATTGAACCTGGCAAAGGACAGATCCGGATATGCATCAAAGTTGCGTTATGGGGAAGAGGATGTATTCAGCACAGCTCTCAAAGCTCAAATTCCAGACCTTATGCAGCGTTTCATACATCTTAGAGATGCCTTAGGTCTTCTCGGGGAAACGATCAATGATATTCCAGAATCGTGGCTTGCAGACCGCGATGAATTTCTTAATACCATTACGGCCACTTTGGAATCCTGCAAAATGATTGAGGAAAACCTAACTATCCTGACCGAGGCCCGTCAGGACAACACGGTCTTCTGGGCGGAAGCCTCTCAAAACAACCCGTTGTCCTGTGCGCTGATCGGTGCGCCGCTAAATGTGGCGGATCGGCTCTATGAGGATCTTTTCAGTCAAATGCGAACCGTGATCCTGACCTCCGCAACAATGGCCGTCGGTTCAAAATTCAACTATATGGTCAACCGTCTGGGACTTCGAAAAATTGAACATCCCCGGCTTAAAGTTTTTCGAATCGGTTCGCCCTTTGATTATCAGAATCAAGCCCTGGTATGTGTACCGTCTTCTTTCCCTTCACCCAAAGCCGACATATTTCAGGCATCGATCAGTGAACTTATCCAGGGTCTCGTTGTGGCAGCTCGACGAAGTACGTTGGTACTTTTCACCTCCTATAGCATGCTTGATCGAACATTTTCAGATCTTGAATCCTCGTTAACGCAGCTCGGTATTCCTATCATGGCGCAGGGCATTTCGGGTCCTCGGTCCCTTATTTTAGAGCGGTTCCGAAATTCGCCAGGTTCCGTTTTACTGGGTACCGATAGTTTCTGGGAGGGGGTGGATGTCCCTGGAGAAGCACTCGAAATTGTCGTCATGGTCAAGCTGCCCTTCGCGGTACCTTCAGAGCCTGTCATCCAAGCTCAGGTCGAGCAATTGGAAGCAGCCGGACGGAATAGTTTCCTTGAATTCCTGGTTCCTGAAGCGGTGATTAAATTCAGGCAGGGGTTTGGCCGTCTGATACGGTCCACCGAAGATTATGGGGCCGTTGTGGTATTAGACCAGCGCGTCATCAGTACAAAATATGGTCGGTTGTTTTTAGATTCCTTACCTGCTGAACATCAGATATTTAAAGATGCAGATCATTTGGTTGAAGGAGTAACCCGTTGGTTTGACGCCCTGGATAAAAGAACTCCAAAAGGTAAATTAAATTAAACCTGGCCGGTCGGCCCGATTAACAAATACGCCGCACGAAATACAAACATGACTCTACTTTCACGCATTTCAATATTCGGACGGATGATTAAATTTTCCCATAGTGTGTTTGCTCTGCCGTTCGCTCTGGCAGGGGCAACACTGGCTGCGATGGATCATGTTGTTACCGTGTATCAAGTGGTCTGGATTATTGTCGCTATGGTGGCTGCTCGAAGTGCGGCAATGGGTTTTAACCGGTTGGTGGATAGGGATGTAGACGCCCTGAACCCACGTACACAGAATAGAGAGTTACCCCGGGGCGTAATTCAACCACGCACCGTTGCCGTCTTTATCATTATCTGGGCGATTGTATTTATTGGCGCCTCATATAACTTGAATCCATTGTGTTTCCAATTATCTCCTGTGGCCCTGGGGGTTGTTCTTTCGTATTCATATTTGAAGCGATTTACATGGGCGTCGCATTTTGTCCTGGGGCTCTCACTCGGTATTGCGCCGATCGGTGCGTGGATCGCTGTGGCTGGCACCCTGGATTTAGCACCACTCTGGCTAACGTTGGCTGTATTGACCTGGGTCGCTGGTTTTGATATTATCTATGCCTGCCAGGATTATGAGTTTGATGTCCAGTATGGCCTTTTTTCTATTCCCCAACGCCTCGGTTTAAATCGGGCTCTTGTGGTTTCTCGCCTGTTGCACGGGGTCACTGTGGTTGCCTTATTTGCTGTCAAATGGGCCTTTGGTCTTCAAACCGTCTATTTAATCGGTGTTGTTGTGGTCACCATTATTATAGTATACGCACATACCCTTGTCCGGGCAGACGATCTTTCAAAGGTCAATATGGCCTTTTTTACCACTAATGGGATCATCAGCATTGTCTATTTCGTCTGCACCATAAGCGATTTGCTATTGCCGTTCTGACTCTATGGAAGATAAATCACGTCAAATACGTCGCATGTTCGATCGAATCGCCCGGCGATATGATCTCCTTAATCATCTCCTCAGCGCTGGAAGCGACTTTTACTGGCGTAAAGCCGCCTTGGATAGGCTGAATACGTCGGCGGGCAGTCGGATTTTAGATGTAGGCATCGGCACTGGGGATCTCGCCTTAGGCCTTCTGCGTCGTACAAAAAAACCTGCCGTGGTCATTGGTGTTGATCTCGCTGTAAAAATGATGCAGGTCGGCCGGAAGAAAGCGCACCAACAAAATAATCAACCCATTCGTTTTGTAGGCGGTAATGCAGAGGCTTTACCTTTGAAAACGGATATGTTTGACGGGGCGATGGTAGCTTTTGGCGTTCGGAATTTTTCCGATATCAGTGCGGGGCTGGATAGTATGCATCGGGTTTTAAAACCCGGAGGCAGGATAGTTGTTCTGGAATTATCCCGACCCCTTTACTGGGGCTTACGACATCTATATCAGATATACTTTAAATACATTCTTCCCGGCATTGGCGGCGTGATCTCCGGTGATTCTGGTGCGTATAAATACTTGCATAAATCCGTCATGGATTTTCCTGAACGAGATCGATTTGAAATGCTGATGACCCGCACGGGTTTTGTTGAAACCGGCTATCAGGACATCTCACTCGGTATCGCGACGATCTACTGGGGAGACAAAGCGCAATGAAACATATTATCGTAGCGATTACTGGGGCCAGCGGGGGGTTATACGCGCTGCGCCTGTTACGTGCCCTTCTGGCAGAAGGGCATCAGGTGAGTGTGATCTTATCCAAATACGGACGGTATATCCTTCATGATGAGACCACCTTGCCAACGGATGGGTCGCTCTGGAACCAACTGGCCAGTTTATATGGTGAAGACATGAGAAATGGTCAACTGGTCGAATATAAAATGGGTGACCTGGCTGCACCTATTGCAAGTGGTTCTGTACAGATTGACGGTATGGCTGTCATTCCTTGCTCCATGAAGTCACTATCTGCTATTTCACACGGCACGTCGTCCACACTGATTGAACGCGCAGCGGATGTCACCTTGAAAGAGGCCCGCCCGCTTGTGCTCGTACCACGAGAGACCCCACTCAATCGTATCCATTTACGAAACATGCTGGCCGCCTCGGAGGCGGGAGCCCACATCGTACCGGCTATGCCAGCCTTTTACCAGAAGCCAGAGACCTTTGACGACCTGGCTGATTTTATTGCCGGTCGCGTGTTAAACTTACTCGGCATGGAGCAAAAGCTGTTTACACCGTGGCGGTCAGAAGACGAAGAATAAGGCAGGTGTACGGTCATCCAGCCTGAGCCGCCCAATATAGCGAAGGAAAAATGATGCAAGTAAAGGACATACATGAAGTCATCACCATTTTGCAGGAGGCCATAAAACAATGGCCCGAAACCACCCTTGCGATGGTGGCGGAGCAAACCCGCAGTGACCCCTTTCGTATTTTGATAGGTACCGTCTTGAGTTTGAGAACCAAAGATGAAACAACCGCTGGGGCCTGTAAAAGGTTGTTTTCGTTAGCCAGTACGCCAGCATCCATGGTGACATTGACCGAAGAAACTATCGACCAGGCCATCTACCCGGTGGGCTTTCACACGACGAAAGCGAAAAACATTCTGGCTATCTGCCATATTCTAATCGAGGAATATAATAGTCGGACGCCTGATGATATAGACACCCTGATCACCCTACCCGGCGTCGGACGAAAGACGGCTAATCTTGTCGTCACATTAGGGTATGCCAAGCCCGGCATCTGTGTTGATACCCATGTACATAGAATTTCCAACCGATGGGGGTATGTAAAGACTAAAAATCCAGACAAGACGGAATATGCTCTCCGTGAAAAGTTGCCCTCGGAATACTGGATAGGTATTAACGACTTACTGGTCATTTACGGGCAAAACTTGTGCAAGCCGGTATCCCCTTTTTGTAGTCGTTGCCGGATACGCTCATTTTGTGACCGGGTGGGTGTGGAAAAATATAGATAACAGTCGAGAATGGGCGCGGTAAGACTTTTTATTGACAGGCCCTATGACATGTTATTGATTTGCCCTCCAATTGAACGCCATGCAAGGTCTTTTTTTCTCTATGTGATTATTTTAAAAGGATACAGTTATGTCAGAGACGCTAATCAAACCCCTCGGATTCGGTCGTGAACCTTATTTAATCGCAGCCCTGTCAGTTCCGGTTACTGATGAAGGAGAGATAGACTTTTCGCTCTTCGCCGAAGATCTTGACCGTTCAGCCGGATACGGGGTTGAGCCAGCTGTTTTAATGGATACCTATCAGGTCAACCATTGCACAAAGGAACAACAGGTTCGCGGGTTAGAAGTGACACGGGAGGTTATGGCCGGTCGGCCATTTACAGCGGGTGTTTACATCGAGGATGATATTGAAGGGGATGGCGTCGAGGCCATCATCCGAGCCTACCAGAGGAAAATAGAATTATTTGAGGAGACCTTTGGTGCCAGTCCGATTATTTTTCAGACAGAAGGATTAAAAGACGCCGACGCTTCAACTGTCGTTCATGTCTATAACGAACTGTCCAAAGTTTCTCGCGGTGGTTTGAAAGCCTTCGAACTGAGTCCGGTCTTTGCACCCAACGGATGGATGTTCCCGGATGATTCTCTGATCGAGATCCTGACGGGTGACAAGTGGATCGGGACGAAGCATTCCTCTCTCAATCCTTCTATGGAATGGGTATTACTTCAAAAAATGCAGCGTATAGGAAAGCGTTTGTTTACGGGAAATGATTATGACTTTGCTTCCATGATTTTTAACGGTAGCGATGCGCTGTTAGGTATTGCGACCTTTATACCGGATAAATTTCGGGCGTTGGCCGATGCCCTGCGTGATGGGGACAAAAAAAGGTATTTTGAACTGGCAACAGGTATGGAATTTCTGGGACGCGTGGCTTTCCAGCCACCGGTACCGGCCTACAAACATAGTGCCGCCATGGTGAAAAAGTTACGTGGATGGTATGCCACAGATCACCTGTTGCCCGATAATCCATTTATACGCGATGAGGCGCATCGGAAAGAATTACAGGCAGCACTCGCTTATTTAGATGAAGTATGAAGCGTGGAATGACATAAATCATGTAATAAATGATTGGGACCACGCGTCTCATTTGGGCATGAAGACGTTATTGGCCTGCCTGTGAATATCTGGAAATAAGGCTGGATATTTCCTGCGTCAGTTGGCCTGCTTTGCTTTCTTCTTCTTTAAATGCCGATTCTAAACGATCAACTAATCCGCGTAATTCTTCACAAAAATCTTGCTCTGATGCTTCATGGGTGACAATTCGGTCCCGAATAGACTTCAGCAACTCAGAGGAACGAGATGGAGTTGTATTATTCACTTTACCAACACCCTCCTGATTTATGGTAGCGGGTTTTGTGGCTTGGGCGCTCGGAACCCGGGCCAACCGGATATTCGTATCAGTGGCTGGTTTGGGTGGCTCAGAATCGTTCAGAGGTTGAGACGTCTGATGATATCCTTGCGTGAACGGCGTGGTGGATTTTGGCGTACTAGGTTCAACTTTTCCAGGTTGATCGGATGAATCGTTCCGATATAATGATGGAGGCGGAGGTGAAGAAACAACATTTTTAGGTGGCTCAGGCGAACGCTCGGCGGCAGGGGTTATAGGAATCGAAGGTTTCGGAGGCTCCGTGGGCTCTGTTTTCGGGATGGGTGGGATGATAGCCTCTGAAGGCTTCCAGGAAAGGGATTCCACATTCGAAGCTGATGGGGCCTTTGACTTCGGCGTTTCTAATGGTTCGCCATATTTTCGGAGTTGCGACTGTGGCTCTTTTTGGCCCTGTTCCATAGGTATAGGTGAGATCGGTTTTACGTCTGGCCCAGGCGTGGCAGGTGCGGGCTTGGGTGAACCTGTGGAAAAGCGAGCGCCTTCTTCAATCTTTTCTTCTATGATTGGTTTGACCGCTGGCAGCTTCACCTCAGGTTCTGGCACCTTTACTTCCGGTTCTGGCAGCTTCACCTCAGGTTCCGGTGCCTTTGATTGTACATCCTCGGCAACATTAACATCTTCGACCTTCTCCGGTGGCGCAATCGGCGCTTGTTTTTCTTTTTCGTCCTCGTATGATGGCATTCTTCTTCGTCCTTCATATAACTCAAGAAAAAGGCCGATCGACTCGTCGGAAATGTAAGTTTCACCTGCCATTTTATGGAATTCTAACTTGCCATCTTTGCAATATTCATTAATCTGACGCGGTGTTTTTCTTAAGTGCGCTGCGGCTTCTTCCAGCGTAATCCATTCCGAATCTGCCATCGTACTAACCCTCCAAGAATAAAACGATATGGCTATCTGATCATATAAGAATATACATTTTTTATTCTTATATGCAATCCTGATCGTCGATTGAGAGGCCCTCAAGGGTAATATTTTTTACGACCTTCTCTATATAACTCCTTAGAAATTAAAGGGGAGATTCTAAGGGCAAAACCTAATTGTGGTGGGACCTATCGACGTTGGTATGCGAAATGGATTTACGAAAATTATAGGATGGATCATGTGCCAATTCCCCTATATTAGGGGTAGATGGGTGTCGCGCGGGGTCGAGAAAAATCAGGGAATCAAGTGGGGTCCGACAATACGACAGTAAGGTCCTGATGTTGGACCTGATACAAGACGAGAAAAAGTTGTTTTATCCTATCCGAAATTTCGTGCCGACTGACACTGCTTACAACAAAGCCGAGTACCTCATTATCAGTCTGGAATACGGCATAGTCCTCCTGCTTCAAAGGCATCTCGAACGCATCTTCAATATCTTTATATGTTCCTATACTGTTAAAGCCCATCTCTTCAAGGTGGTTTTCGAGGCCCGTAAAGACATCAGCTAACCAGATTCTACAATCTACGGAGCCTCCGAGAATTTGCACGGCGATATTCGATCGGGACATCACATTGAAATAACCATCTTCAATTTTGCCCTCTTTCAACCGCTTTAACATAAAGGACAGGCAACTATCAAATCCTAACAATTCAATGCCAGCCAAAAGCTCCTGTTCATTTTCGTGACGGAGGGACAGGGCACCCAGAAAGAAATAATCTTTCACTTCAATACCCAGGTCAATAGACCGTGATACAATCGTTCCAAGCCATTCATCGGGTATGGACAGTTCAATTTTTGCCATAGGAATTATAAGGTTAAGGTTTAAATTTCACTTTATCTAAATATTATACGATTGATCCGGTAAATCGGATGTGATCAAGCTCACAAAAAGCGCCGAATGCACACATTAAAAAACTTCGCCGGCCACCTGCCTGCCGTCCACTCGAATCTGTAACCTGACACTCAAAAGAGCTTTTGCAAAGACCTCTACTTTATATTTTTCCGTACCATCATCCAGAGAAGCACTTAGAATACAGGTTTTGTTTAATGAAACGCTTTTGAGACTTCTATCCTCACAAACACCATCGATATATAATCTAGCGTCCTGGGTCCAGGTACTGTGTACCCTGATTTCATGCCCTTTAAAATCGGCAATGCATTCTACTCCGTCCATCTTTTTTCCTTGGAAATGATAGATAATATGGTAATAAGGGATATGTTTCTCTATCATTTAGTTTTAAGTTTGTATTTCAAGAGCCTGCAAGATTATACACACAAGATTGTATTTGTCAAATAATCGATGTTGATTTTTACCAAGTATACACCAGGTACATTTTTTCTGATGGCATGTTGTTTGGTCAATTTCTATTAGAGCCTGTTGTAAGATAGCTTTATCAAAAATATGCACATGATCCAATTTTTTTTGGAATAATAATCTGGTCATATTCTGGATGGTCTGGTTGTCTGATAATTTGGGATACTGTTCATAGGCCTTTTTTAACAGGATCATTCTATTTTGATCCTGGGATTGTTTGGCCTGGGCAAATAAAAATGGCAAGATGGTATTCACGATCATCTCCCTAACCCGACTTACACCTATCAAGGAAGACCGATGGGTTGAGCTCTCTATACCAAAAACTGTGTGGGTCAACCAATAATCTTCTCTTGAGGGTTTGACAGCCTGAATTACTGACTTTGTTATTTGCCTTAACAGGTGTCCTGCCGTGTGACTGAATCTTAAAATATCTTTAAATGCCCTGTCAAGACCACCATCCACCCCACTCGAAATGAGATAACTCATACCTGCTAATCTCACGGTGGGGAAGTTGAACGGACGTAAACGAAAAAATAGCCAGTGTTTTTCATCCATGGTCCGAATGGATAGTTCAGGTCCATAGGCATCCCATAATGTTTCGATTTCCTGTATATACGGATGTGCTTCAATAGGGGATGAAGCTGCAAGGCGTTGAGAGGGTAATAAACCCGCGGTACCCAATAACAAAGCCTGAATCACCATCGTCGCTGAATCCCTTTTTCATGGATGACGCATGATCGAATCCTTGTCAAGGGGAGACGCCTTGCTAATTCATGAAAAGATTCGGTGTTTTTAGCATACCCAGCCGTCCGCATGGTATACTCATATAAAGTCTGTTCCGAGGAAACACGCCCCATCCTGTGTACCATGTCTTCTGATTTTTTTTCAAAGCGTGTATGACCGGCTGTATACAGGATGTTTTGTATGTCTTTTTGATTGGCTGTATCGATGACTGACACGGATAGACCTTTTTATTATCAATCTGTTGTTTATTCTGGTAGATATTACGCAGGTGGGGTAGACTTTCCTGAAGGTGTCTGGATAGTATGAGTGTTGGGATATATTGTCTATTGTATTTTCTGACCATGGTCAGGGAATTGTCAGTCCACATGACGATATGCAATACGACCCTATTATATCGAGGGTCCTGATCATGGCCGTGGCGATACCAATCAGATGGTCGTAAATGTATCTCCACATCGCCTCTCAAGCGCCCGCCCGGACCATATGAGAGTTCCGCCCCTAAAAAATCCGGGCCACTATCTGCATTCAGAATGCCGGGATGGTGAATCCGAACAGTCCTTCCATCTGTAAGCTTCAGGTGTTTTAATTTAGATAATTGTTCCCGCCAGATGTGCCAGATTAAAGCTTCTGATATATTTCTATCTGCGATACGAGACATGATGCTCCCTTCTCTGATCATGTTTTTTATTCTTATGCAAAATTCAGGCATAAAAAAACGGCTTTCTAATATCAGTCGAAAGCCGTTTAATATTCTCGTATTTTTTATGCGAAGGAAATATCAGATATCCGGAATCCTCTTTGGTTATCTCGACCAGAGAAGCTCATTTCTGAGCCAGAGGTTCGTATTTCTGAGGCGTGTTGCCAGGACGGTTGAAAGGTTTTTCATCACCACGTAGCCAATTCTGGGATGGCTCTCCATGATCTTCTGGATATCATCACTCTTGATTTCAAGCACGGAAGTTTCTTCCATGGAAATCGCACGAGCCGAACGTGGGGCCCCGTCAACAAGCGCCAATTCTCCAAAGACCATACCCCTTGTCGCCATTGCAAGTTGCTCAGAGCGTCTCCCGGGCCGGTTAGGCAGGGCCATCTCAATACTGATCCGCCCTTTGCATATGATGTACAACTCCGACCCTTTACTGGCTTCACCGAAAATTTCTTCTCCCTCTTCATAGTGGAGTTCATGACAGATCGGTGAAATCTCGTTGAGATCCTCGTCGGTCAGTCCTTCTGCAAAGGCCGTCTGTCGTAACATATCTGAGTAATCGTTGGTCATGGAATGACTTCCTTATGAACTCTTCAGCGATATGGCGTGTAACCGATTAGATTATATCAGATCATATGAGATAACAATATAAAACAATATTTTCTTGCATGCAACGTCCAGGACTATCTATCCTATTTGCATGGTCCGTTCATACTCCAGGAGATAACGGTTGATCAGCATCCAGTCTCTTGGACCTTGCTCAACAGGTTGAAATACGATTTCATATCCACCTGCGGTTTGGGAGGTGGATTCTGTAATCAGTCCCGAAATAGTGACCTGTTCATCCTCGTCTTTTAATGTCAATTTACAGCTCAACAGATGTCCCGGTTCCATCTGATTTTTGGATATATAGGTAAAAAGTCGTTTCCCGATCGTCCTAACTGATTCCTCCCCGGTATCCCTCGTCTCGATCTGGGTGAGATCTTCTGTGGCGATAATCACAGGCTCGTCTTTGACCATAAACTCGACGTAAACTCTGTTCGCCCCTTCACGCTTTCCCATATAAAGAGCCTGATCCGCCGCTTCAATCAAAATTTCTGCCTGTTCAATGTCTCCTTTATATTCTGAAATTCCGCCTGTGGTGGTAATCTGAATGCCTTCAGGGGGGGCTGTGGGGACATGAACCACCGTTTCTTCAAACGCTTGACGAATTCGATCAGCTACAATCAGGGCCCCTTCGAGACGGGGCCCTGGCATTAACACCAGAAATTCATCCCCACCGTAACGTCCAACGGCATCTGATTGACGCGTATATTCTTTGAGGATAAGGGCGGATTCCCTGAGCACGGCGTCTCCTGCAAGGTGGCCATACTCATCGTTACATTGCTTGAATTTATTCAGATCAAAAAGAATGACGGTGCCACCACGACGGTACCGTAGATCTTTAGTTAGCTCCCAACTGACCTGCTCTCGTATATATCCTGCATTGAACACCCCGGTGAGTCCGTCCCGGATGGCGGATCTAGCCACTCGTTCGTAATCCAGAATATCAATAACTTTCGGGCGGCTAATGTATTCACCGTCATCACTCATCAGCAAATAATCGAGCATCGCCACTGTGATGTTGACAGGCCGGTTTAATTTTTTAGACAATACGCATAAATGCTGAAAGACGGATTTCCACAGGGTGGCCGCTTCTAAAGGTTCGACCTTGATATTGGCAAGAATAGAGAGGATTTCCTAATAAGTATCCAGGCCATGCTCACCAGCAAGACGACGAACTTCCTTTTCAAGGTCGTCTGTATCATTTATATCCTCAATCACTTTGAGGAGCATGTCGTGCAATGTTATCTGATCCATGCCTGATCCCTATTCAATGCAGATGCCACGAGGCATCTAGAACAGATCCCGATGCAAAAAGATAAGCACACGTGGTTTAACAGCTGTGGTATGTAAATTCTGTGCCACTGTAAGGGTAACTTTTAGAAGATGGCTCGAGAATGATAAGCCCACGCCGACATCACTACGCAAATCGGTATATTGAAATGGCAAAGCCAAACCTGTTCGTGGATTGATGCGCTCCACTAAAACGGGATGCTTTGGGTTATTACGGCCGGATGTCGGGTTGAAGTACGCGGTCCCAGTATCAAAAAAAGTCAACAGGTCAAGATACCATCTGATTAACGATTTGGACCGGAAAGTTTTAATGGGCAATCGATAATCGATATTGGCAATAAACAATCGATCACCAGCCAGCTCAAAATTACCGAACCCTCTTAATCCATTTATAGCGCCTAAGACATAAGTCCTTTGAAGTGGAAGCGGTGAATCAGAACCTGCGATCTTTGCACGGACATCCAGTTGGTGTCTACCCCAAGCCTGGTATCGACGGGCAGTGAAATCATATCGGGTATATTCAAAATCACTACCGAAAGCTGAAATGGCCCGTTCAACAAGCGCATTTACATACCATCCTCTCCCTTTGTTCACAGTATCCAAATCGTATTGCAGTGCCAGGCCATGGATCTTCCCTTCATCAATATCGGGATTGGTCCTGAACACGCGGCTACCTCCGAACAAGGTAAAGGGGTTTTGATTGGAGAGATTTAAATACCGATCATGTATATAGGACAACCGTGCAGAACTGGTATTTGATATTAGTTTCTGTCCATAGATAGTGGCCCCTCGCTTGTTAAAATAATTATAAAAATCATTGCGGGTAATAAAGGCGGCCAGAGAATTTCGAAGAGGACGCATATGCCAGTTGTCGGCTGTATCCATCCGCTTGTAACCAGATATTCCGATTTGTAGTGGGTTTGTGTCGAAAAAGGACTTCTCTATTGTTGCCGAAAAATCCAGATACCCATGGCTATTCTTCACTGTGGGAATAAAAACGGTTCCCGTGATTTTTGGATATGAGGATGTTTCCCATGGCTCCAATCCCAATGTAAGGGCAATTTCATGACCCCGTACACGGGAAAAACGCCAGCCAGCAGGTTTGATTCGAAAAGCCAAAGCGGGCGGCTGGTCGATTTTAATCGCATAATCTCCAGGCGATGATCTGATAAGAACATATCGATTCGATGTTCGCCGCTGCTGGCCCGTTATCTGCGCATGCCGGGAGGCATAAATGTATCCGCCTCCAACAGTAACATCTCCCTTTACGACGGCACTTCGTTGTAATGAAATGCTGCCATTCAAGACCGTAATGTCACCGGTTACCGTTCCACTGACAAATAGCGTGCCGTCAACAATGACCAAAGGACCGTCAATAATTTCATCTTGGAGAATACTGAAATCGCCATATTTTACAGTCGTTCCGCTCCGATTGATATGAGATTCAAGCAGATCGGAAGATATTGTGATCTGAGCAACCGAGTCGACAGGCGTTGAGCTAAATACCGGGAGGGGAAGATTGGAGAAGAAAATTAAAATTAGAGTAAAGTTCAGTCTTGTGATAAGTCCCCGCCTACCTTTTGGAATGTTGAACATGATAATGAAGAATAACCCTGTGTAGCTTGCCGGATGGATAAGCTATGCAAGCCATCCCAAACGGTATTTTAGCAGGGGCCTGATGTTGGGTGATGTTATAACCAAAATTTATATAACGCTTGACAACACATATGTGGCTTAGTCAATGTAATCCATAATATTTAAAGATTAAATGGATCTTGGTGATGTTTATATGAACCATAATCTTATGGCAAAAATATAAGGTTTGTCAAGGGCTTTTAATAACCTGATTTTCCCTTGACTTGCTGTCTGGTGTCCTCTAACATCGCCTTAAGATTATGTTGATTCCAATTTCCGATATCTGCAGTGTGATTTTGAAATACCGATCAGATTTAATAACAAAATGTGATTTAGATCACATTTTGTTATTAAATATATTGAGAAAGTATATTACTTCAAATCTCTCAGTTTTTAATCGATCAAACGATATTTTTAGATAATCTGTTCCAGTAAACAGTTAAGAGGATTACATCGTGGCAGTCTCTCATCAAAACTCGAAAATTAGTGACCGGATTATTCGAGTTATTTTTCAAATGGTTGGGTTGGCTTTTTTAGCCATGGGCCTAAGTCAGACGTCTGTTTATGCCCAGCCGGCGTCCAGTGCACCGGGGTACGCGCCAACGGCCTTATCTGTTTCTTCTCTCTCGCGTAATTTAGCAACGTCACCATCCAATATCAGAGTTGGTTTAATATCTATCAACGGCGGGATGAGTACGGTTGAGAATGCCTTACATAGCACCGGTCTGCTGGATTCCAGCCGCATCGATGTCATCGTTAATAGTGGTGGTACCCCTACCCTCGCTCAGTTAGAGGCTTATGACGCGGTTTTACTGTGGACAGATAATGCGTTCACAGACCCGGTCGCCATCGGAAATGTGTTGGCTGATTACATCGATCGTGGGGGCAGTGTGGTCATGGCCACTTTCGCTTTTTCAAGAAGTGCAGGTAATAATTGGTGGGTTGGCGGCCGATTTATGGACGAAGAATATAGCCCATTTGGGATATCTGAACGACGGGCATCCACCAGTGGGGTACTGAATTTATCCAGTGCTAAGCTGGATCATCCGATATTCGATGGCATATTCTCTTCAAATAATATCACCTACTTTCAAAATAGCAATTACACCGACCCGCCACTCCTCGGTCAGGCAACAGTGCTGGCTTTGGATACAACCGGGAAAAAAGTAGTCGGGGTAAACCGGACTCGGGATGTGGTGGGGATATCCATTTTTCCCGGTAGCAATACTTTGAGTGCAGACCATCCACTGATCAGTCGACTTTTTGCCAATGCAATTATATTTGCGAGTAAAGGTGGGTTTGCTATTACCAACATACCTTTTGTTGATCAATCGCCGATTACAATCAAAGGTGTGGCCCGTGATACACGCATACAAACTGTAACGATTAAGTCTCCATCGCAGACCCAGTTTGCCTCCTTGGAAACAACCACCGGAGATTTTTCATTAGCCAACGTCACCATGGCCCTTGGTGAAAATATATTTATTGCTCACGGTTTCGATGCAAGCAGCGCTATCATTGCATCAGATACATTTGCCGTATTTCTTGATCAAACGATGCCAGGCATTCTTGCTGGCCCTCTGGTCGTCGGTATTTCAGATACTTCGATTATCATTGCGGTTGAAACAGATGAGCCGACTATCTTGCAGGTTGCTTTTGGTCTGGATGCGAATAATTTAAATACCACAACGACTATTAACAGCACGACATTTCAACGGTTTCATCAAGTCGAATTGAAAAATTTATTACCAGATGCCACCTACCATGTTATTATAAATGTTATAGACCGGGCAGGAAATGTATCGTCCTTTCTGCCTAATCCTCCCATAGCTTTCCATACCCGTCGTAAAGATGACAAGATCGGTCCCCAGATCCTTGAGTATCCCGCTACTGCGGGTGTTACACGCACCAGCCTTATACTCACAGCCGCCACAGATGAGATTGCCCGGGCTACGGTTGAGATTGTGGCCTCTGACAGTACCCAGCAGACGACACCGTTCACTGATCGCAATAACCAATTTTTCTTCCGTCATCGAATTCCTGTTACAGGGTTGACCGGGGGAATTCAGTATTTTGTACGCATGCGTTTTATGGATGCGAATGATAATGAAACCATCACGAGCTTCTTTCCATTTACCACGCCACTGACCGACGATATCACCCCGCCGGAAATCACGAACGGGCCCGCTGTTTTACTGGCCACGGAGTTACGAACGGTGATTGTATACGATACGGATGAGCCTTCGAGTACAGAAGTGCTGGTAAATTTGTCGGGAGCGAGGGATACAACCAGAGTGGTCGTGCCTGATCTTGTGACCGACCATCGGGTGGTTATTACTAATCTTGAGTCGGATAAAGATTATGAATACCGCGTCCGTTCCAGAGATTTTCTGGGTAACGAGGTCGAAAGCAAACGACGGACCTTCCGTACAAATAATATTGATAAATTGGATCCTGTAATTACAGAGGGCCCGGTTGTGGGATACAATGGCGGAGAGGTTATTGTCGTTAATATTACGACCGATGAGCCAGCGACCGCGAGGTTAGATATTGCACCAGCAAGTGATCTCTCGAATATTACCACGACATTCGGTGGCATTAATGTGACTACCCATAACCTTACGTTGACCCATCTCAATCGCAATACCAATTATAAGTTTGTTGTGACGATTACAGATCCAAGTGGCAATGCCATGTCTTTTCCACCGAATGGGTTGTCTGCCAAAAGAGTCGAGGAGCTGGCCACAACTCGGGCGTTATTCCGTGTACTACAAGCGCCAGGGTTGACTGGACGCTTCACAACCAATCAAGCGCCTGATTCCCAGGCACCGATAGTGCTCGCAGGGCCGACGGTCGTTTCACGGACTTCTAATAGTTTAACCCTTTCATGGCTAACAGATGAATTGAGCAGCAGTGCCATAGATTTTGGTACAGCTGGAAATTTAGCTCAGAATGTATCGGGTTCAAATCTGGTGACAAACCATACCGTGACGCTGACAAATCTTAGTGTGGGCACGACTTACAATTACCGGATCAGTTCTCGTGATGTCGCCGGCAATGGTCCGACACAAGGCCCCTTACCATCGCTCGTGGCATCAGCAACGACGGCTGGACCCCGATATCAACCCACCGACCATTAGCGCGGTCGCGGTAGCTGGAATCACCAATAATCGGGCTATTGTCACCTGGACAACAGATGAACCGGCCAACAGCTTTGTAGATTTTGATTTAAGTGCGGATCGTTTTAACGGGAATTTGGGCATCACAGATTTACGTACAGATCACACCGTGACATTGACCAACCTGGCCCCGGGCAGCACTTATTTTTATCGTGTACGTTCTACTGACAGTCAGGGTAATGGACCACAGCTTTCAGTTATTAGAACATTTACAACCTCGGGTCAGAAAGACCTGACGGCCCCAGTGATAAGTGATGTCTCGCTGAACTCTGGATTCCGGTCTGGGAAGATCACCTGGAAAACGGATGAACCTTCCAATAGTTTTGTCCAGATCATAAACGGCATCGGGAGTATCCTTTCCTTTGCTTCTGCAACCATTGTCACAGATCATAGTATTACCATAACCGATACGACGTTTATGCCTAAGGGCGCAGTTAACTATCAAGTCATCATCAGCTCTACTGATCCTAGCAGCAACACAGCAACACAGTCTTCTCAGACATTAACCACTCTTTCCACACCAGACATTACAGGACCCGCACCGCCTACGGGACTTACCATTCAGCCCGGAAATTCTGCACTTCACCTTACCTGGGATGCAAATACCGAATCAGACATTGCCAGTTACACCTTATATCGCATATCCGGATCCGATACAACCGAGGTACAGTCGGGGCTGACGGGCATTTCATTTCTTGATGGGGCTGTGTTCAACGGGACCACATATGCCTATTACCTGACGGCATTAGATACGGCAATTCCTGTTTCGAATACCAGCGGGAAGTCTGTTGTCGTCTCAGGGGTGCCTTCCACCGCCACGGCACCCTCAGCACCAGCAATTATTGCGCCGTTAAATAGTGTGGAAGTCTCCGTAAAGCCGATACTGGCCATCAACAATGCGACACCCGGCCGCGGTGGAGGCACGTTAACTTATACATTTGCCATCTATACGGATTCGACCATGACGCAATTGCTCACATCAAAATCTAACATTGCTGAAGGCGCGACAAACAATCCTACGCATTGGGAGGTTTTCGATATCTCGCTGGCGGATAGTATATTGCTGGAAGATGGGGTCCAGTATTGGTGGCGAGCAAGGGCATCTGATGGAACATTTGAGGGGACGTGGTCCACCCCCGCCAGTTTTATTGCCAATAAAAGTGTACCCACGGCCGTGCTGGAACCAGAAACCGAAACAGTTGGTTTACCGGTAGATTTCGCTCTGGCACAAAATTTTTCAAACCCATTTAATCCGGCAACGCATATCCAATATTCATTGCCTCGTTCTGGTGAAGTAACCCTGATCATCTACAATATTCTGGGCCAGAAAGTACGTCAGCTTCTGAATAATCAAACCCAAAGTGCAGGTTCATATACCATAGAATGGGATGGTAGAAACAGAATAGGTAATCCGACAAGTTCGGGAATCTATATGTACCGGATTGAAGTGAAAGATAATACCGGAGAAGATGTCTTTTCGGATGTAAAGAAGATGGTTCTGGTTAAATAATGCGAATAGGCCAATAACAGAAAAGGACAATTTTTTTTCAGTCTCTTTATGATTGGCCTATTCGCATTATTTCTGAAAACGGATTAAGATGTCGCCGCTGGATGCCGAAAGCTTTACGTCAGTTCCCCTCCATTGACTGTCCCCTGAACCGATTGCCTTTCCTCTCGACTCCACCTGTTGGAGCCATTTATTGTGACAGGGAAGTCCATATCGATGTGCCCACTTTTCGATTTGGCTCTAAATAAAAAGGTTGCGCTGTCTGGAATGGTGAGTTTAATTCGGCCACCCACTGTGGTGATGTCGTACCGGCCGTTTTCCAGGATAGGGCCTGAGAATTCAACAGCCCCGCAGGTACTTTTCGCCCTCATCCGATGTGCTTCTATATCTCTCAAGGTGATTTCCCGGCTCGTCGTATGGGCGTCCAGATTACCGGTCTTCTCATCCACCTTAATCCGCCCACTGACGGATTTTACCTCGGCGTCACCATGCGATGACCGGACGTCTACATCGCCGCTTACGCTTTTTGCCAGGATGTCATGGCCGATATCACGTAAACGAACCCGCCCACTAACGGAGTTAGCGGTGACTGCACCATTTAAATTTGAAACCGAAATATGGCCACTGACAGACTGGATTTGAGATTCGACTTCTACTGGAAGGGTGATCTCGTAGTAGACCGATACCGAAATATCCCGATTCTTACGGTCCCTATGCCATGCCGAATACTCAGTTTTAACAGAGACATTGCCGTTCCGTTCATTAATGTCGATCTCTACATTATCAAATGCTTTTCTTGCATTTTCTTCATCGCGGGTGCTTGAGACTTTCGTTGCTTGTATACGGACCTCTGAACGGTTCCAGGTGGTGACCGAAATTTGCCCGGATATATTTGAGATAAAAAATCTTCCCTTGTTTTTCATCTCAAAGGAACGGTCATAAGATTCGGTAAATGCAACCCTCGGCCACGATTGTTCTTGAGATGAGCTTTCCAGATCTATCAAGGTTTCTTCCTCGGGTGATATAGCAACCACAGCCGCCTTAAGAGAATTTTCGGAGGGTTGGGCGGTTTGACCTCTGAAGGTGTGATAGGCACCGAAATGAAACCTGTATTCAGACCTGCCAGCCAGGCAAACAGACCCGGACCGCTGTGTTGAAAGAGTAGAAGGCCACCATATAGAACCAATAACGGCGCTAACATATAGGCCAATAAACCACTTCCTATATAACGTATCGTACCATCATGCATGAGTAAAACCCTTTTTATTCGCGTGTCTTTCAAGTCCGTATATTGTGAAATATTGAATTTTAGACAGGAGTGATACAGAAAAAGTTGCTGTATGGCCATGGTTCGTATTATTTTAATAACTTAACTTGAAAGATGTCTATACTGAGATGCACCTGAAAATAAAATACCATTTTCAGTCCACGATAAAATTCCAGAAATGGCAACAATTATGGTCTTGGTTATAGTCGTTTGTGTGGGCCTCGCTACCATTTTATTTGGTGTGCCTGCTATGTTATTATCCCCATTCAACCCTTCCGGTCGGCTGGTTCACTGGTTTGCCCGTTGGTGGGGATGGACCTTATTATTTATTGGTCGGATACCTGTTCAAATGCATGGCCTGGAACATATTCCCGCAGGGCAACGGTGTGTGCTCGTCGCAAATCATACCAGTGCTGCAGATATTCCAATCCTATTTGGCCATTTGCCTTTTCAATTCAGGGTTATCGCCAAGGAATCTTTATTTAAAATTCCTATTCTGGGTTGGTGTATGCGGCTGGCCGGTTATATCAGTATAGACCGGTCTAATCCCAAAAAGGCGATTCGGAGTTTAAAACAGGCCGCGAAACGATTGCGAGAGGGCTATCCTGCCCTCGTGTTTCCGGAGGGAACCCGTTCTAAAACTGGCGAGTTACAACCGTTTAAGATGGGCGCATTTCTGTTGGCCATCGAAGCTGGCGTTCCGGTCGTGCCCGTAGGTATTTCTGGCAGTTTCGATATTCTGGTACGAGATAGTATGAGGATACGGCCAGGGGTTCAAGTGCATGTATATATTGGTCCGCCTATCAATACGGAGGACTACACCTCCAAAGATCGGCACCGCCTGGCTAGAGAGGCCCAGGAGGCGGTAGCATTGTGTTTAGACCCCTCTTCGGGATCAACAGGCGATGTATCATAATAACGGCGAACTATATCAAGACAAATTTCGCCCTCGTTTTTCAAGGGGGTAATGATCTAATTTTTTCGTCCGAATTACCATGTCTATTATCATTAGAAATCCTTGACAGTAGACATATAATCTGTTACATGACCTGACGGATTCTGTGCCATTAAAATGAATGACACCCAAGAGAAAGATGCCTATGACCGAGCAAGCTATTGAAATCCCCCAAAGATCATCTGCCCTGCCAGATACCTCCCTAAAACAGCATTATGATAAATTCCTAGATTGCGTGCATTGTGGCCTTTGTCTACCCGCTTGTCCGACATACGACGAGTTGGGGGTTGAGATGGACTCTCCTCGTGGTCGTATTCATCTCATGCGGGCGTATGCTGATGGGCGCATAGAAATGACCGATAATTATGTCCATCATATCTATCAGTGTCTTGACTGCCGTGCTTGTGAAACGGCATGTCCGGCAGGCGTACAGTATGGAAGTCTGGTGGAGATCGCTCGATCTGAAATTGAAAAGAAAAGAAAGACACCTATTCAGGAACAATGGCTACGGTCTCTTGTCTTTAAAATCCTCTTACCTTCCGCCGGAAATCTCGCACTCGCTTTTCTACCTTTACGGGTTTATCAGGGGCTGGGTCTACAAAAAATAGCCCATACCCTGGGGCTGACGAAGCTGCTTCCCAAACGATTGCAGGATATGGAGGCGATGATCCCTCCGTTGCCAAGCCGTTCGTTAAAGGGCAAATTAAAGTCCATCATGCCGGCCAGAGCGGAACGAAAATACCGGGTGGGGCTGATCACTGGTTGTGTGATGAATGAAATGTTTACCCACATAAATGTAGCCACGGCAAATGTGTTGACAGAAAATGGATGTGAAGTCGTCATCCCGGAGATGCAAACCTGCTGTGGTGCATTACAGATACATAGTGGTGAACGAGAGACAGCCGAGATGCTGGCTCGAAATAATATCGATGCATTCGAATCCGCTGATCTGGATGCGATCATTATCAATTCTGCCGGTTGCGGGGCTCAACTTAAGGAATATGGCGAATTATTGGACCATGATCCGGCCTTCCAGCAACGTGCTCATGCGTTTAGTGATAAAGTGAAAGATATACATGAATTTTTAGCAGAAATTCCTATGAAGGAAATTACAACGGAAATTAAGGCTCGGGTGGCATATCATGATGCTTGCCACCTGGCCCACGGTCAGAATGTCAGGGAACAACCCCGATCATTGTTACGACGTATACCTGGTGTGGAACTGGTTGAGATTGGAGAATCGGACTGGTGTTGCGGAAGTGCGGGTATCTACAATATTACCCATCCTGAAATGGCTACCCGTTTGCTCAATCGGAAAATAACACATGTGAAAAAGGCAGTGCCTGATATCGTTGCAACGGGTAATCCCGGTTGCCTCCTCCAAATTCAAACCGGCCTTCGTCGTGAGGGCATACATATAGAAATCCTTCATCCAATAGAGTTGCTTGATCGCGCATATCAGGCAGATGCCGATAAAACAAAGGTCTTGTGATCTAAAATTTATTTATAAGGAGTTGTATTATGCCTATCTATGAATACCACTGTGCTACATGTGAAGATGACTTTGAGATGTTGGTCAAATCTGCTGAATCTGATGCCCTTGTCGCCTGCCCTTCCTGTACAGGAGAGAACGTGGACAAAAAATTCTCGTCGTTCGCAACAGGCGCAGGCGCGGTAGATTTCAGTGCCGCCGCTACACCGGCTGCGAGTCGGTCCTGCGGGCCAGGATGTGGATGTCATTAAACACTGGTGGTTTAAATCCGCTCATCAGGCAGCAGGAGATGGTCCTATTCATAAGAAATCATCTCCTGCTGCCTTCTCTTTTCTTCTAAAGAATCACGAATAATGAGGTTCGAACATGACGATCGATGTCAATTTGGGACGCATCGGATCTGATGCGGATACGACGGTCATTGTAGGACTATTTGAAGACGATCGCCTGGAGGGTGAGACGCCGCCTGTTTTGGATGCATCTCTCAGACGATATTTACGCGATATATTAGCGCTGGGGGATTTCAAAGGGAAAAGAGGAGAGACGATCGTACTCTATCCTCAAGGTGGTGCGCCTCCTTTGAGGGTTCTATTGATCGGATTAGGGGAGAAGGAACATTTTTCTCTGGAGAAGGCGCGTCAAGCCTCAGGACAAGCTGTAAATCAGGCTTTAGAGTTTGGAGTAAAAGAAATAGTTACTACCGTCCATGGGATAGATTTACAAGGGTTTTCTCCTGAAGGATGTGCCCAGGCGACAGTAGAAGGGATTTTACTTGGTTCCTATCGATATGATAGATATAAAACCACATCAACTGAACCGTCATCTATTGATAAGCTGACGGTTGTCTTTAATCAGCGATCTCGTTTTCTTTCCGTTCAAAAAGGGGTAGAGGCCGGCCGGATCAGTTCAGCAGGTACTAATCTGGCTCGTGATTTGAGTAATGCCCCGGGTAATGACTTACCACCGAAAAAACTGGCGTCTCGGGCCAGTGAGATGGCAACAGCATTTCATCTGAAGTGTAAGGTTTTAGATAAAAAAGGTATAGAAAAAGAAGGTATGGGCGCTTTACTGGCGGTTAACGCAGGGAGTGAAGAGCCACCCAGATTTATCATTCTGGAGTATGGAGAGCCATCCAAGGAACATGATACGATTGTGTTGGTGGGGAAAGGGATTACTTTTGACAGTGGTGGTATATCAATAAAGCCAGCCAGTGGCATGGAAGAAATGAAACATGATATGTCAGGTGCTGCAGCTGTAGTGGGCGCGATGCGGTCTATTGGGGAGATAAAACCACCTCTTCACGTGGTCGGCCTGATTCCCTCTACGGAAAATATGCCGGATGGAAAAGCGTTAAAACCTGGTGACATTATTACTGCCATGTTGGGTAAAACCATTGAAGTGATCAATACAGATGCGGAAGGTCGGTTGGTCCTGGCCGATGCGTTAGGGTATGCCAATCGATATAAACCTGCAGCGGTTATTGATCTGGCCACCCTGACCGGGGCATGTGTCGTCGCACTGGGTCATGCTGCGTCCGGGATGATGGGGAACAGCGATCCGTTGATGGCCAGTGTTCGATCTGCCGGGGATTCATCCGGCGAACGAGTCTGGCCCCTACCCCTCTGGGAAGAGTCTCATGATCAGGTTAAGAGTCACATCGCGGATGTGAAGAATTCGGGTGGTCGTTGGGGTGGCGCCCTGACTGCTGGTGCTTTTCTTGAAAAATTCGTTGATTATCCCTGGGTCCATCTGGATATTGCCGGCCCGGCCTATTCAGAGCGCGCGACGGACTATTGTCCCCAAGGGGCAACTGGCGTCGGTGCGCGTTTGCTGGTACAATTGATCAAAGATTGGGGGGTTTCATGAACATGCGCATCGTTCAGCTTTCTGATCCTCATATTGAGGCGCCCGATCGACAACCCGTTTTAGGTAGAGATACGATCGACCAGTTAGAAAAAGCCGTGCATGCAGTAAACGGCCTGTCCCCTCGCCCCGATTGCGTTTTCCTCACGGGGGATCAAACCAACGACGAGGCGGAGGATTCCTTCGCCGAAGTGCAACGGGTGATAGGTGGTTTACTGATGCCCTGCCATCTTGTCCTCGGAAATCATGATGCACGTGTGCCATTTCGCCGGGTGATGCTGGAGGAGACGCCCCCATCCTCTGATCGGTATTACTATTCTTTCAAACACCATGGATATCGGTTTATTGTCCTGGATACCTTGGATGAGGGCCGGGTGACTGGTCTGGTGGATACATCACAACTGGCTTGGCTTGAATCAGAACTGGCTGATGATGAAGATATTTTCACGGTCATATGCATGCATCATCCGCCTGTACCATTAGGGATAGATTGGATGGATGGGTTGGGTCTTCAGGCGGCGGATCGATTGCTCGGTATCTTTGATGCCTCGCCCTGTCTGAAACTCGTGCTTTGTGGTCATGTGCATCACCCTTTTCAGATTGAACGCAATCAAGTCACCATATTAACTTCTCCCGCCCTCAGTGTTCAATTTCGAAAAACACCTTTGCCTCCGCCCACTGAAAAACCGTATGCACTCTTTTCCGACGCGCCACCTGCATTCCGTATATTGGATTTGAATGCTCAAGGGTGGGCAACCACTTTACACCATCTTTCATCTTGAGGGTATATGCTGATTGACGCATTGAAGACCATTCAGAAACAACACGGATATCTCCCTGAAAATGAGCTGAAGGCCTATTCAGAACGCGCCAAAATACCGATGTATGAAATTCATGGGGTGGCCAGCTTCTATCCCCATTTCAGACTGGTTCCACCGTCTGAGGTCCGGATTCAAGTATGTACGGATATGTCCTGTCATTTGAATGGGGCTTGTAATGTCTTCGATTCCTTGACGGAAACACTGGGCTATGCTGGTATCGAAGGGTGGGATATCCAACCGGTTTCCTGCCTGGGCCAGTGTGATGGCGCCCCGGCAGTTGCGATTAATGATCAGAGTTATACGCACATGACGGAAGATAAATTAGCGGATTATATCATTAAATTGGCGGAAGGACGGACCATCCGCAAACAAGCTAATAAAAAGAGAACGAAAAGTAAGCACATCGACCCTTACCCTGAACCGCTGTCCGCGACTGCATTGAAGGATTTTTTAGCCACGACCGATAAAAATCATATTGTTGAGACGCTCAAAGAAAGTGGTATCCGGGGTATGGGTGGTGCTGGGTTTCCTACCGGAGTGAAATGGGACCTGGTTCGTCAGACGTCAGATGAAGTAAAATATGTGGTGTGCAATGCCGACGAAAGTGAACCCGGTACCTTCAAGGACCGTGAATTATTACGAATCGGTTCTCATCTGGTTATTGAAGGGATGATATTGGGGGGCCTTGTGATCGGGGCTAAGCAAGGATATATCTTCCTCAGGCATGAATATAACCGAGAACGGGAAATTATTGACCAAACCATCCGGCAGTTTTACAACGCTGGATTACTGGGAAATGATATTTCAGGCAGTGGATTTACCTTTGATCTCGAAATTTTTGATAGTCCAGGCGGGTACATCTGCGGCGAAGAAACAGCGCTTCTGGAGGCCATGGAAGGCAAACGAGCAGAACCACGTAATAAGCCCCCCTTTCCAGGGACACATGGTCTGCATGGAAAGCCGACATTGATCAACAATGTTGAAACCTTTGCGTGGATACCTGCCATTATGAAGCATGGTGGGCCATGGTTTAAAAATCAGGGGGTCAATGGCGCTGCCGGACTTAAATACTTTGCCCTCAGTGGTCACGTAAAAAAACCAGGGGTCTACGAGATACCTCTCGGAACAACCGTGCGGGATCTGATTCAGAAATATGGCGGGGGGATATCTGGTGGTCGGACTTTGAAGGCGTTTGCGCCGGGTGGGGCCTCATCGGGATTCTTGCCCGCCTCCATGGCGAAGATTCCTCTCGATTTTAAGCCCCTGGCTGATGCGGGTTCGATGCTCGGTTCCGGGGCGGTTGTTGTGGTTGCCGAAGATACGGACATGGTGGATCTTGCACGGAATGTGATTACCTTTTTCCGTAATGAATCCTGTGGTAAATGCGTCCCGTGTCGAACCGGAACGGACCACCTCGTTCGCATGTTAGACCAGGTCATCGATGGCGCTGCGCACCCAAATACACTGGCCCCGGTGTCAGATGTGGCTGAGGCGATGTCGCTGACATCCATCTGTGGTCTCGGACAGGCCGCGTCTGTACCAGTAACCTCTGTCCTCAAACATTTTCCGGAAGAGATTGAGAGGTATCTGTCCCATGAGTAGTGAGATTCTGATGCCGTTATTCGCCATCGCTATTTTCTTATTCATTTGCTATCTTCTTTTCCGATTTGCTCGTTCCCTACGTCGTGGTGGGGGGAGTGCCACGAATTTTATGATCGGTACGACGGAATTGTTTCGTACGACGGAACAGAACAAGGCGGCAGAAATCATCCTTGAGCAGAAATCGGGTACCCGGCTTGAGGAGCAGGAGGACGGGGATACCAATGATTAAAACCCTTACGAAACGATAAATCATATGAAACAAACTAATATCACGTTAACAATAGATAACCAATCCGTATCCGTACCCGAAGGAACAACGATATGGGCCGCCGCTTGCTCCCTTGGAATTGATATCCCGACGTTGTGCCATGATCCCAAATTGGATCCCGTAGGCGTATGTCGTGTCTGCGCCGTGGAGGTTGAAAACACCCGTACCTTTCCGGCGGCTTGTATCCGTTCCATAGAAGAAGGCATGGTGGTGAGAACGGACACCGAAGAGGTGAGACGAGCCCGGGGAACGTTGGTGGAAATGTTGATGGCTGAGCATCCATCGCCATGCAGTCAACATCAGACAGCAGGAGATTGTGAGTTGGAGCTTCTTGCTGAAGGTATGGGAGTAGGGCCCCCTCGATTTGCATCCGTGCATCCAACTCCTCGAACACAGGGAATGGTACCAGACCTAACCTCCGCCGTGATTGAAGTGGATCTTAATGCTTGTATCCTTTGTGACCGGTGTATTCGTGCCTGCGACGACTTACAGGTGAATGACGTAATCGGACGGGCTGGTAAGGGCCGACATACTCATATTTCATTTGACAACGATCAACCCATGGGAGAATCGTCTTGCGTCTCGTGTGGGGAATGCATGGCCTATTGTCCTACCGGCGCCCTGACGAACAAGTCGCTTGTGGATTCAATACCAGATCCCGGACCCGATACGAAGGTTGATTCGGTTTGTCCATATTGTGGTGTCGGGTGTGGCGTGACCTACCATATTCAGGATAATAAAATTATAGAGGTGGAAGGGCGTAAGGAAGCCCATACAGAAGGCCGGCTATGTGTGAAGGGGCGGTATGGTTACGATTATTCCCACCATCACCAACGATTGACCGTTCCTCTCATCCGAAAAGAAGCGGCGTACCCAAAACAACCATTGTCTGCTGATTTTGAGGACTACCGGGATTTTCGCCGATCGCTGCGGTCGGCAGAATGGAATGATCGGATCCGGGAGACGTTTCGTGAAGCGACATGGGATGAGGTGCTCAATCTGGCGGCATCGAAATTTACGGAGATAAAGCGGCTTCACGGTTCGGATGCCCTTGCGGGATTCGGATCGGCTAAAGTGACCAATGAAGAAGCCTATCTGTTCCAGAAGCTGGTTCGGACAGTATTCGGCACCAACAATGTAGATCACTGCACGCGGCTCTGTCATGCTTCCTCTGTAGCGGCGCTCATGGAGACCATTGGTAGCGGGGCGGTGTCCAACATTTTTCAGGAGGCCCTTGAAGCGGATGTGCTTTTTGTTATTGGCTCAAACACCAACGAAAATCATCCGGTTGCCGCGTCTTATTTCAAACAGGCCACAGAGCAAGGTGTCAAACTCATTGTCCTCGATCCACGAGAACCTACGATGGCTGATTATGCGACGCATTATGTCCGTTTTAAACCGGGGACGGATGTCGCGTTGATGAATGGTTTGATGCATATCATCCTGCGGGAAAATCTACAGGACGATTCCTTTATAGAAGCTCGCACGGAAAACTTCCCTGAATTACGGGAGACCATAGCGCGATATACACCGGCATTAACTGCCCAGATCACTGGCGTACCGGAAGCGTTGATTGAGCAGGTGGCTCTGACCTATGGCCAGGCCGAACGAGCCATGATCTTCTGGGGTATGGGCATCAGCCAACACACGACAGGTACGGACAATGCCCGGTCTTTAATTTCCCTGTGTCTGATGACCGGTAACATCGGTCGGCCTGGCACAGGCTTGCACCCCCTGCGGGGTCAGAACAACGTACAGGGGGCCTCCGATGTGGGGCTGATCCCAATGGTTTTGCCCGGTTACCAGGATATCACGGATGATTCTATTCGTCATACATTTGAAAAGGCCTGGCAGGTATCTCTTGACCCTAAACCAGGGTTAACCGTGGTTGAAATCATGCACGGGGCGTTAGATGGGCACATCAAAGGGATGCTCATGATGGGTGAAAATCCATTTTTATCAGACCCCAATATGAACAAAGTAAGGAAAGCCTTACAGAGCCTGGGTTTCCTTGCCGTTCAGGACATCTTTCTGACGGAAACCGCTGAATTCGCCGATGTCATCCTGCCCGCCTCAACGGCTGCGGAAAAAACGGGGACCTACGTAAATACGAATCGTATGGTACAGCTCGGACGACAGGCCCTGATACCACCGGGAGAGGCCCGTATCGACGGTGAGATACTGATCGACCTTGCCAACAGGATGATTAATGAGCCTACATCAGAAATAGCTGGAAAAATGGGAGACGTATGGCAGTATGAATCCCCGCAGGAAGTGTGGGATGAAATTGTATCATTAACACCGATATTTGAAGGCATTACATATAAAGATATGGCAGAGCGAACCGTGATCTGGCCAAACGACGAACAAATTATATTCGCGGAAGAGTTTCCCCGGGGCCGCGGTAAATTTTCACCGGCTGAATTTCAGCCAGCAGATGAGTTGCCAGATGAGGCCTATCCGTTTGTTTTAAATACAGGTCGTGTGTTGGAACACTGGCATACGGGGACCATGACGCGGCGGACGAAAGCCCTCGACGCCATCGTTCCGGAACCCTTTGTAGAGATGACACCCGATGACATGAATCATATTGATGTTGTTGAAGGTGAACGCGTGACTGTATCCTCACGAAGAGGGTGCATCAGCCTTAAGACGAAGTCTTCTAAACGCGTTTCTCCCGGCAGTATTTTTATCCCCTTTCATTTCAAAGAAGCCGCAGCAAATCTTCTGACCAATGATGCCCTTGATCCGGATGGAAAAATTCCAGAGTATAAATTTTGTGCAGTCAAAGTCGAAAAGATAACATGACCTGCCTACCAATCCGGATATTAAGGCCCGGCCATTTATCTCTTTACGCATGATTTAAATAAACTTATATTAAGTCGATTAACATAGTAAAGATTAACATAGTAAAGATTAAAAAAAGGTAAAAAATGGCACATACACTCATAGATAGTTTTGGTCGTACCATAAATAATCTCCGAGTCTCAGTTACGGATCAGTGTAATTTTCGGTGTATATACTGCATGCCAGAAGAGGGCATGATCTTTCAACCTAAAGATGAGATCTTGACGTTTGAAGAGATCACCCGTGTCGTGACTATTGTGTCTGAACTCGGTATTAATAAAATTCGTCTTACCGGTGGGGAGCCTACGGTTCGGAAAGATCTCCCCTTATTAATTAGGATGATTTCCCGAATACCTGGAATCACAGATATGGGGATGACGACCAATGGATTTCTTTTGAAAAAAATGGCCAAAGATCTATTTGAAGCCGGGTTGCCGAGAATTAACGTCAGTTTAGACACACTTGACGAAGCCCGGTTCAAAGAGATGACGCGCCGTGATGTGTTGCATAAGGTCATAGATGGGCTTGAAGAGGCGACCAAGTACTTTGATCTGCCAATTAAGATTAACGCGGTGGCTATGAAAGGGTATACGGATAGTGATGTCCTGGATTTCGCCCGGCTTGCCAGAACAAAACCTTATCAAATCAGGTTTATTGAATTCATGCCGCTTGACGCAGACCGAACCTGGAGCATTGATCAGGTATTGACCGGAAAAGAGATCATAGATCAAATTGATGCCGTATGGCCTCTTGAAGCTGTGAAGAAACCCGGTCAGCGGGAACCTGCCGACTTGTTCCGATTTAAAGATGGCAAAGGTGAGATCGGTGTGATTGCCTCGGTCAGCGAACCCTTCTGCGGGAGTTGTAACCGCATTCGGTTGACGGCCGACGGCAAGTTGCGTACCTGTCTATTTTCAATGAATGAAACGGACCTGAAAACACCATTACGAACCGGCGCGTCGGATGTCGATGTCGCCGATCTGATTATTGAAGCGGTAAAAAATAAAGAACCCGGTCATCAAATCAACGATCCATCTTTCATTCAACCTGAACGGTCTATGTCCGCAATTGGCGGTTGAGGGAAATGGTGAATGTCGGGTTTATGAAACGATCAGACCAGACCATCAGACAATTTTTTTCGGGAGATCATTATGGGCCACAGACTTTCATCTCAGGAACTACTCGCTAAGGTTAGAGGCGAGGTCAAAGAGATGTCGATGCATGAGCTGAAGGATAAGCTCGATCAAGAAGACGATTTTGTGTTAATCGATATCCGGGAGCAGGATGAGTATGCCCAGGGTTTTATCGCGGATGCCCCGCATATACCCCGGGGATTCCTTGAACTGCGAATCGAAAATCTGGAGAGCAATCGGGATAAGGAAATCGTACTCTATTGTGCCGGTGGAAACCGTTCAGCCCTGGCTGCCCAATCGCTTGAGGCGATGGGATATACCAATGTCATCTCGATGGTTGAAGGATTCAACGGTTGGCGGGATGGTGGCTTGCCTGTTACGAGGGAGCGGTCTTTAAACAGCGATGAACGTGAGCGGTATTCCCGCCATCTGATCGTGCCTGAAATTGGAGATCGGGGGCAAGTAAAAATTCTTGAATCCAAAGTGCTGCTGATCGGGTCAGGTGGATTGGGATCACCCTCAGCCTACTATCTGGCTGCTGCCGGTGTGGGTACCATTGGACTGGTCGATTTTGATACGGTTGATGTCACCAATTTGCAACGGCAGATCATCCATGGCACGTCTGATATCGGACGGCCCAAGGTCCTGTCCGCTCAGGAAACGATTAACGAACTAAACCCGGATGTTAATGTGGTCATCCATGAAACCCGGTTGATGGCGGACAATATCATGGATATCATCGCGGATTATGATATTGTCGTGGATGGATGTGATAATTTTCCAACCCGTTATCTGGTCAATGATGCGTGTGTTCTGGCTGGAAAACCGAACATACATGGGAGTATTTATCAGTTTGACGGCTATGCCACTGTTTTTCATCCCGGTAAGGGGCCGTGCTACAGATGTCTATATCCTGAACCGCCACCACCCGGAGCTGTCCCAAGCTGCGATGAGGCCGGCGTACTTGGTGTGTTGCCCGGAACGATAGGCTTAATTCAGGCGACAGAGACGCTGAAGCTCATACTTGGTGTTGGCGATCCACTTATTGGTCGTATTCTGATGTATGATGCCCTCGACATGAGTTTCCAGACTTTTAATGTAAAAAATGATCCGTCCTGCCCCCTATGTGGTGAAAATCCTACGGTAACGGAGCTTATAGACTATGAGGCTTTCTGTGGCTTTGCACCGGCGGCTGGAGGATAGGAAACAGGTGTGTTGGTCACCTGATGATTGATGAGGTACAACAAACGAGTGGTAGGTCCGTAGAATTTGCGGTTGCCACTCGTTTTTTTGTGGAATAAGGTTTTCGTCCTTTGATTTTGATATTATATTGTTACCTCTCACGCAGGATATTAGTATATCATTGGTATCACATTTAAAAACACAGATGGGAAAGGAATATCATGGCTGAGCGAATTGGATTTATCGGTTTGGGGATCATGGGTGAGCCCATGTGCCGGAATTTAATGAAAGCCGGTTTTACCTGTACGGTTAATACCCGAACCAAAAAGAAGGCGGATGAAATACTTGTGGAAGGGGCCACCTGGGCGGATACGCCTAAGGCGGTTGCCGAACAGTCTGATGTGATTATTACTATTGTCACAGACACCCCCGATGTAGAAAAAGTGATTCTTGGCGAGAACGGCATCCTTGAAGGGGCCAAAAGTGGTTCTGTAGTAATTGATATGAGTACTATCTCGCCTTCGGCAACTCAAGATATGGCCAAAGCGCTCGCAGCAAATGGGGTCGAGATGCTGGATGCACCGGTTAGCGGTGGCGATACGGGTGCTATCGCGGGAACGCTCTCGATCATGGTTGGGGGGCAACAAGAGGTTTTCGACCGTTGCCTGCCTGTATTTGAAGGGATGGGGAAAAATATCAACCTGATCGGTGGAAATGGAGCAGGTCAATTGACCAAACTATGCAACCAGGTCGCAGTCAGTGTTGCCAATCTAGCGATGGCCGAAGCCCTGATGCTGGGTGCCAAGGCTAATCTGGATCTGGAGAAGATGCTGGCTGCTATTAGTGGCGGGGCTGCTGGTTCCTGGCAAATGTCCAATCTCGCACCAAGAATCATCAAACGGGATTTTGCCCCAGGTTTCATGGTGAAACTGCAACAAAAAGATCTCCGTCTCGTTTTGGGAGCGGCCTCTGAATTGGGGTTAGGTTTGCCAGGCGTGAGTCTGGTTCATCAGTTGTTTAATAATATTGAAGCGGCAGGAGAAGGCGACGAAGGAACCCAGGCGCTGGTTAAATCCCTAGAACGCATGGCTGGTGTAGAAGCGAAGGGATAGGTTTGAATGTCGTCAGGCAGATGTATTGAAACAGAGTCATAGCATCGCAACAAACGGTTTTTCTTTGACTCTTCACCCTTATCAGAAATTTAGTCCATGAATTCGAGTACGATCGTAACAATTTTAGGCATAGCAGCGGTAGTTGCTGCTATCGGTGTGTTGATGTTCAGTGGAAGCAATGAATTAGAGGATCCCAAAACACCTGTCGAATTCGGTCGCAGGTTGTTTCGTGTGCAGGGGTGTTCCTCCTGCCATGCCATCGGTGGCGGTATGTCACGTGGCCCTGATCTGGCTGGTATTGTTCCGCGCCTTAAAGTGCGTCTATCTGATTCAGAATACAAAAAGCATCTTAGTGTATTAGAAAAAAGCCGATCGGATATTTATGCCCTGTTTACCGAAGAATATGCTAACATGTTTAAGGTTCAGGGTGAAGAACGTACCCGGGTCTGGCTTACCCAACATTTGAAGAATCCCCGGTTCGATCATTACCTGGGACAAATGCCATCGTTTGCCCATTTGACGCAACAGCAGATAGATCATCTGGTGGCTTTTATTTTAACGCTGAAATAGTAAAAATTGAGAATTGTCCTCACGAAGACTGGTCGGGGATGTCAAAGAAGGTCTGTTGGTGGGGTGCTGATAAAGATTATTAGCGTATCAATTTTACTGGTATAAAGATGAGCGGCCTCGGGATCACCTCTACCTCTGAATAGACGTGATCCAATCACCGAAACTGATGAATAAGCGGCCAGGCAAAGTGACCAAATAACGGTCATCTTGCCTGGTCGCTTATTCTTTTATGGGTAGGTCGCCCGCTGGCACGATCCGGCAACCGGGCAGGGTGCGTAAAAAAGCTTCCGGGCCTGGAGGACAATAGACGGCCATGATACGCATCGGTTCCCATCCGGTATTGATGGTCTCGTGATACATATCGGCAGGAATGTGACACGTCATACCCGGGGTCACGTGTTTACGAATCTCCTGACCATCCTCCTCTACCATTTGTTCCCCTTCCCCCGAAATATAGTATAGAATCTCTTCCACGCCCGGATGATTATGGCGGGTATGACCTTTTCCAGGTTCCAGAATAACCAGACCCATGGTGAATCGTTTGGTCGCGGTTACATGGGGTTCACTGAACCACTTGATGGTCCCCCAATCGAACATCATGGTTTCTACATCATCGGGCTCTACAAATCTCAATCCAGATTCACGCATTGTTTGCACTCCCCGTTAATTAATTAATTCCAAGGCCTTTAAAGTCTCTAACCTGCTGGGTTAGCGCACGTTCTGTGGGTAGGCGCTCGATGCTTGATGCCCCGAAAAATCCAACGACGCCGGTTGTATGCCCTAGTACATAGGCTGCGTCATCTGGCTCGGCAATGGGCCCCCCATGGCACAAGACCAGGATATCATCTCGTACCCCTGCCGCAGCGTTCCTGATTGCTTGAACGCGCTGAGCAGCATCCTCTATGGTCATAGCTGTATGTGCACCAATGGTTCCACTCGTCGTCAGTCCCATATGAGTAACCAGGACATCCGCCCCTGCTTCCGCCATTTTAACGGCTTCCTCTTCATTGAAGACATAAGGGCAGGTCAGCAAGCCCAGTTGATGCGCTTCGGCAATCATGGCGACTTCATGATCATAGCCCATGTCCGTTTCTTCCAGGTTCTGGCGGAACAGGCCATCAATCAGGCCAACAGTTGGAAAATTTTGTACACCGGAGAAGCCCTGGTCAATGAGCTGGCGGAGAAAGACTTTCATGATGCGGAAGGGGTCCGTACCACAGACTCCGGCCAGTACGGGGGTATCCTTTACGATAGTCAGAACTTCCTGACCCATTTCGACGACCACTTGATTCGCGTCTCCATAAGGCATCATGCCGGATAAGGATCCCCGACCCGCCATGCGATAGCGACCTGAATTGTAGATAATAATAATATCGGCACCCCCTGTCTCAGCACACTTGGCAGACAGACCGGTACCGGCACCGGTACCGATAATCGGCTTTCCCGCAGCCGCCTGGGCGCGTAACCGGTTGAGGCATTCATCGTAGGGTATGGGCATAGTCAGCTCCTAAAAAAACAGATTTATGAGTGAACAGAATTATAATTATCAGGTCGTTATCAGTTTCATAATGAATGTGTTTGACCGGGGTGATTCGTCAAGTATTTATACCTATGTTTACAAAATTTATCCACTAGAAATGCAAACGAGCGCACAAAAAACCATCTTGCCTGAGGATCAGGCAAGATGGTTTTTGTTATGAATGAATGAGACTTATTTTAGCACTAGTTCGAATTGTAGTATCGGTCCGACTCATAATAATACTTCTGAATCATCCAGGTTAAGGGTTATCCTTCTATTTCACTTGATGTATCGATCTTATGGGTAGTAGTAGGTCTGATAATACCATTTCTGGATCGGACCGTAACCACCCAGACCGTACTGTAAAAATTGGTCAATTTTACCGACAGCCTTCAGCCGGCGACCCTTTATCTTCACCTCTGCCCGTTGAGGCTCCCATCTGCCATCGCCATCCGATTCATCAGCATCCTCTTCATCATTGTAAAATAATCCCAGGTCATCCGGATCTATCTTCGCACCTTTGGGAAGTTTGGCCCGTATGATAATCTTCACGGGTTTATCAAACTTTGTGCCGTGCGGTTCGAATTTCAGGCCAATCGCGGCCCTATTGTTGTCATTCACCTCGATGTCTACAACCGTGTCTTTTTTAAGCGCGCCTTTCGGGAACTTCATGATGTACTGAATGCCCCTGTCGAGCACGACGATGACTGTACGCTTTTTGGCTCGGATCGTTTTGGTTCGCCTATATCTTTTGGTGAGGATGTCACAGGTGAGATCGATGAGGTCGACATCCGGGTCGTTCAAGGCTGCGGTGATGTCGTCGTCGAGTTCGAATTCACCGGTCCCATCCGTAACCAGGGGCATCGCATTAAAGCCAACGTCCGTAGCGTCAAAATTCAGCGGGTTGCTCTCTGTAGCGCAGCCGGCAGCTACGATTGGAGCCGACATCAACATAACCCCTAACAGACGGTTCCATTGCCATTCGAGAAAGGTTTTCATAATCCCCCCTATGGGACGAAATGCTTGGTGGGTGGTCAATAATAGATCGTGAATAGTCAGCTCCATGGTCGATTGAAAATAAATATATGGAATATAGACGCAGCGTCTATCGGGCACGCCCTTAGAATTTTAAATGAAATCCCTTAGTTTTTAAATTTGCATCCGTGCCCCAGTCATGTGGATCATAAATTCCAGTTAAAAAACAGGGATGCGAGCATTTGTAAATTGCCAATGTATGGGTACCACGCTAAACTATACCATAAGCCAGACCGATGTGGCTCGTCTGATTCCAATGGACGATCTGGTGATTCACCGTCAATAAAATTCAAGATGCTTTTATGCTTCCGAGGGGGTGTATTATATCTAAAGACATTGGCCTGGGTATCATTGGCCTGGGAATGGGACAGGATTTATATCTCTTGCACAATGATCCTGCCTACAGATTTGAAGTAAGAGGGGTGTGTTCGGCTACTGTGGAGAAAGCACGTACAGTTGCAGAAAAGAATGGCACGCCTTTTTGGACCAACGATTATACTGCCCTGATTGAACGTGATGACATCGATGTGATCGGCGTCTATTCACCAGGTCATCTTCATGGTATCCATTGCATCGCGGCTCTGGAAGCGGGTAAGCATGTCGTCTTTACCAAACCTCTGGTTGGCCCGGCTCACGGCGAAGGGGTACTTGAAGAATGTGAACATATTGTACAACTCGTCCGCGAGAAAAATCTGAAATTCCTCGTTGGTCAGACCATGCGGTTTGATCCTGAATTTCAGGCAGCAAAACGGTTTTATGAGGATGGTGATATTGGAGAAACCATCCTGGCTGAAGCCCACTATGTCCATGACATCGGTGGCGTGGCTGAATATACGCCGTGGCGCGTAGAAGCGCCTCAGGATTTTCTCTTCGGAGGGGCCTGCCACCCCATCGATATTTTACGCTGATTTTTTGGGTATGTACAAGAGGTTTTTGTCTATGCGAATCGAAGCAATCTAACCCCTGAATACCCCATAGAGGATAATTTTCTCATCAATTTAAAGTTTACAAACGGGGTTATTGCACGGACAATGGCGGTCTATGGTATTGTAGATCCACCGATGCCTATGATGGGGGTATCCATCTTTGGCAACAAGGCAAGTATCCGTTGTGAGTATACGGATTTTGAAGGCGGCCATGTTAAGGTGGTGTTTGACAAATTGGCAGGCGCGCCCACCTTACAAGCGGATTACAAACCAATAACGGAAGGATCCATGTCGACAGCTTTTTCTGCCACTGCGAGCGCCTGTACTATCTTTTTTCCTTCATGAGTGACTTGATGAATTCGACCAATGAATTTTTCATAGTCTTAATCTCTTCGACGGTTACCGATCATAACGGAAAAATAATGGATAGCATATCCGATAGGTTTCGGTCGGTCTATTGAAAAGATAAATCCGTGTCGCCTTTATCAGAATAGAACAGATATTGATAGAGATCAAAAATAGTCAGGAATGGGGATATGTGATTGTCAATTATGATATCGGCCTGGAACAGGCGTGTCAATGGAAAGCAAGCCGGGTAGGATGTCGCTTGTGGCGAAGGGAATATAGAGTGATTATATTGGGAGTATATTCTATTTTGTGATATCCTTCAACGTAATTTGTTTCTCGGAGCTCTTATGCCCTCTCAAACCCTTCTCTTCATCGATGACCACCACATCTTATACCGATCCGGCACCGAGCGTCTCGGTACCCCATTTCAGCGCCACGCCGATAATCCCCTCATCGCTTCCCAGGAATACCCCTGGGAGGTCGCGCTCGCCTGGAGCAGCATCTACCGAAATCCCGACAGCGGTGTTTATCAGCTGTGGTATCAGGCGTATACCGGGGATCAACTGACTGAGCGGACGCATGATTGTGCCACCTGTTATGCGGAGTCAGAAGATGGGATCCATTTTCGGAAACCGATGATGGATCAATATCTCTTCCAGGGTACACAACCCTCCAACATCATCCTGGTTGGCAATGGAGGACATTCTTACAAATACGGCAATTATGTCGTTGTAGACCAGGCGGGTAAAGATCCCGACCGGCGGTATAAGATGGCCTATTTCGATTTTTCTGGTTCAGGGCCAGAGGAGAAGCCCGGTCTGCATGTTGCTTTTTCACCGGACGGCATACATTGGACGAAGCATCCGACGGCCCCGGTGGCACCTATTGCATACGGCCGTGGTGGTCTGGGGTCGCCTGTGCCTTTCAACGATGACCATGGCGAACCATGGCACCAGCCTTTAACCATGTCAGATGCCCTGGATGCGATGTATGATCCGGTACGTGATGTCTATGTGATCTATGGTAAAATGTGGATCGACGGCCCGGGGGGCGGTATGTTCTGGAAGCATGGCATGGGACGGATTGAAAGTCCTGACTTTATCCGTTGGTCACAGCCTGAACTGGTCTTATCACCGGATGATGACGACCTGCCCCATGTGGAGTTTCACACGGCACCAGTGTTTTACCATGCCGGTTGTTACTTCGCGTTGATGCAGATTCTGGATCGGGCGACCGGCGGCGGGGTAATCAACATTGAGTTGGCCGTCAGCCGGGATGGCGTTCAATGGCAACGGCCCTTCCGTAAACAATTTGTCCTGGAAAGAAGTGACGGCAATCTATTCGATAGTGGTTCCATTTTTACCAACGCCACCCCGGTTATCCTGGATGACGAAATCCGGTTTTATTATGGGGCCTATTCCGGTGGGGCTACAAGCGCGGACAACCGGGGTCATGTCAGCGGTATCGGCCTGGCGACGATCCCCCGAGATCGTTTTGCAGGTATTCGAACGCGGGCAGTTAGTGATCAACCGACTTTGCCGGAACCCTTAGCGCATATCGGTCAGGTGACGCTAAAACCGATGGATCTATCGCCATATCGGATCCTGACCTTGAATGCAGAGGCTTCTCAGGGTACGATACACGTTGAAATACTGGCCGCTTCAGGATATCGAATTCGGGGGTATTCAAAGGACGATGCCGTTGATATATCTGGCGATGATTTGCAGCATGCGGTGCAATGGAAAGACCACAATCTACAGGACTTACCAGATGGGACGTATACGATCAGGATACATATGGAAAAGGCGACCGTTTATGCCCTTACATTGGATAGATAATCTATCGAAAAACCCAAAAATATTGACAGGTGAAATGTAGTTTCGTACAAAACGGATACTAAATTTTGAATAGCTAACCTATCCCAAGGATAATAGATGACCCATCCTGATGCCTGGGTTCAAATGCCCCAAACGGATGCTGGGCCCATGGATCGTCTGATCAGTACGCATGACCGTATCGGTACGGCACTCAAAGCGCTTATCCGAGAGGTGATGTACGAATCTGAATATCTCAGTCGCCGTGAGTGTGAGATGGTTGCTGCGGTGACCGCCGTTGCACAAGATTGTCACTACTGAAGTCAAAGTCACGCAGAGTTTCTGCGTGTTGAAGACGGCAATGCCGAACTGATTGATGCTATTAAAGCGCGACGATGGCGAGATGTGCCGCACCTGGATTCCCGGGATTATGCTCTATGTGAACTGGCTGAAAAGCTCAGCATGACGCCGACCCGTATGGTGGAAATGGACTGGCAGCCCTTACGTAATATAGGGTTTGACGACCGGGGTTGCCTGGAGGTTGCGCATATCGTCGGCCTCTTCAACCATCTTACCCGACTGGCTGATGGCATGGGCCTTCAACTTGATATAGAGGTCCTTCAAGCTGTCGTTCAAAAAAGATTGGCGGCGCGACAAATCCCCTGAGCGGTTAACCTCAGAGGACTCGAGGGCCATCGCTTGCGCGATGTACCTCAGGCATCCACGGTGGACGGGATGATCTTGAAAGTTAAGTTTCCTGCCGTTCAAATGGTCGTTTGGGTCGTTCTTCGGTAGGCCCTTTGTCATTTTCTTTAATCCCCTCCTGCTTTTCCTTCTCTGTATCCTTTCCTTCTGCTGCTGACGGACCATATGGTCTGTCGCCCTTAAGCGTAATCCGCTCCATGCGGCGTCGATGTGGATAGTAGTCATGGACAGCATAGTGCTGAACCGACCGGTTATCCCAGAATACCAACGTGTCGGGTTGCCATTGCACACGAAACTGATGGTCGGGGATTTCCGCTTGATGAAATAGAATGTCCAGTATGGATCGGCTTTCCCGCTCATGCAACCCTTTAATGGCCACGGTAAACTGTGGGCTGACGAAGAGGACTTTTTTTCCGGTGACCGGGTGTATTCGAACAATTGGATGGTTTGGGTTCGGATACATATCTTCCATTTGCCGGCGTTTCTTTTTATCTTCCTCACTGTCGTTGAATAAGGAGCGAAAAGGTTTGAAATCATGTACTGCTTCCAGATCCATGATAAAATGCTGCATCCTGTCGCTTAACCCTTCGAAAGCCGCCGTCATACTTGCAAACAGCGTATCCCCCCCAATGGGCGGGACGATAACCGCCCGCAGAATGGTTCCCATGGGTGGCTCCTCACGAAAAGTCTCATCACTATGCCAGACATCGGTAAGCCTGGGTGGATTGTGCTGGTTGTTGTCCAGAATAATCAACTCCGGGTTCTCGGGTAGGCTTGGTGAAAACGGATGGACGGTCAACGCGCCGAATTGTTTACCGAAGGCAATTTGATGTTCAGGTTTGATGGCCTGATCCCGGAACACCAAGACCCCATGGTCCATCAGGGCTTCATGAATCGTATGAGAAGAGGCCTCGTTCAACGGTTTTTTCAAGTCCACCCCACGTATCTCCGCCCCAAGTTTAGTCCCGAGCTGTATCACATCCATCATTCATCCTCCCCGTGAAATCCTGATATCGATCATACCATAGTCTTAGGCTCATTATTACTGATCCACGGTGAATTACGCAATCGGCATTCCTTCTTCAATACATAAAATCTCTACCTCGGGAATCGTTTCCACCAAGGCAATTTTTGCCTCCAAACGTCAGTTCGGCAATATATGCCATCCTGAATCATTTGCATGTTGTTGATGTAAGTATAATAAATACAATTAGATGAAATAAAATATGAAACTTGGCATGAAGATTGTTACTTGTAATGCATTGCGTACCAAACATTCAATGAAAGGACAGGAAAGATGATAGAAGGTATTTACACCTCCGCATCCAGTATGCTACCCAGAACATTCCAGCAGGTTATCGAAGCAGATAACATCGCGAATGCTCAGGTACCAGGTCATAAACGCAGCAATGTATTTATACGGACCCTGGCGGACGCGTCTCAATATTTGACTGATGGTCCTAATCAACCGCAACAGGTACGGGAGTCTGAAGGGACCATCATTGACTGAGAGTACCTTCAACGGGGATAACTTATTGGATGGTACGTTTAACGCCACTTTCCAAACGGGTGCGGAAACCACAGATGTTACGAATGTAACCGTATCTCAGGGCTACACCCAGGCCGATTTGGGCGTTGATACGCTGACCGTCAGTTCGTCTTCAACAGCTTCCACTTCTCTCGCAGCGGTTAATACGGCGATAGATACTGTTTCAACCACCTTGCAGACGATCGGTTCTGTTACCTCACGTATGTCGATAAAGGAGAACACGCTCGGTGTTGCGATAAACAACACCAAAGCGGCATTAAGTAGGATTCGAGATGCTGATATGGCTCAGGAACAGTTGGAGTTAACCAAAGCACAAATACTCCAGCAAACGACTTTATCTTCATTATCCCAATCGAATTCGAATCCCCAATCGATACTTTCACTCTTCAGGTAATTTAAACTTAGATTGAAAGAGCAACATTGATGTTTTAATCCCTCCGGCCTGGCCAGCCGGAGGGATTTTTTTATCTTGGAGAAAATCATCGAAATGCATATACTTGCCAAAGGTCTCTGGACATATCTTTCTGTACTCTCGGCATTGTTGTCATAGGTTAAATAAGGATTTCTAAAATGAAAATCATGGTCATCGGCGGGGCAAGACCGAACTTTGTAAAGATCTCACCCATATTAAAAGTTCTCCGCCAACAGCCAGACCACTTTTCTCCTATCTTTGTACACACGGGGCAACATTATGACACCCGGATGTCCCAGTCTTTTCTGGATGACCTGGAGATCGGCCCGCCTGATATTGCATTGGCGGTGGGTTCTGGAAGCCATGCGGTGCAGACCGCCCGGATTATGGAGGCCTTCGAGCCGGTTGTTATTAATGAAAAACCCGATGTGGTTCTCGTGGTTGGAGACGTGACCTCCACGATGGCCTGTACCATTGTTTGTGCTAAGTTAATGATTCCCGTGGTCCATGTCGAGGCAGGGATACGAAGCTTCGACCGGAGCATGCCCGAGGAAATCAACCGGATTGTTACAGATGCACTTGCGGATCTATTTCTCGTCCCTGTGGCCGAGGCAAGGGAGAATCTAATTCGTGAGGGCATCCACGATGAAAAGATTCACTTTGTAGGCAATGTCATGATCGATACCCTCGTGCAATGCCGAGAACATATTGACAACTCCAATATTGTAACCGACCTTGGGCTCACGTCTCAAGAATACACGCTCCTGACCTTACATCGGGTCTCAAATGTCGATGATGAAGAGGCACTAAAAAATATTGTCTATGCGCTGGGCGAGATCGGAAAGCATATTCGGATTGTTTTTTCTGTTCATCCCCGTACCCAGAAAATGCTGACACAGTTTGGTCTTCTCACACGCGTTGAAGCGATCCCCGGGTTAATAAATGTTGAACCACTACCGTATTTTGATTTCCTGAAGCTACAGCGCCATGCCCGTTTTGTCTTAACGGATTCCGGCGGGATTCAGGAAGAAACCACATTTTTAGGTATTCCCTGTCTAACACTCAGAGAAAATACGGAGCGACCTATAACGATCACGCGTGGAACAAATAAGCTGATTGGAACGGATTCACGCGTTATACTTCAAGAGACCAAACGCATTTTGGATAATCAATGGCAGAGAGGACAGATTCCAGATTTATGGGATGGGCACACTGCGGAGCGGATAGCTGATATTCTCAGGCAAACGTATTAACTCACCTCGGTTATACCTACCTTTGATTTATATTTCGGTCTCTCTCCATGTTTATATGGTGTCGTATTTTTACATACATCCACTGTATGAAATTATATCACAATCATAAAGCACAGTGCAACAAGCCTTTACGGAGTATTTATTTTGATTTTGTATTTTATTATATACAAAACAAACTTTATTTTATGGTTGATTGATGAGTGTTTTTCTTACTAACGATTATAACATATTAAAAACATTCGACTTGTTTCAATATATGTCCTCTTGTAAAATCCTGGCATGGTTTTTGTGGCCATTTTAATGTACATGGAGTAAAGTTTGCCCGGCATCTGATTTGTCATAATAATAAACGGCACCCTTGGATCTTATAGGGCAGTAAGGACCGAGAAAACCATTATAACCTTAAAGGAGGGGCCTTTATGGAACTCGTTGATGAACGCACCTGGCATTGCCTGGAGCCGTTTTTTCCGCCCCCCAAGCAGCGTCGGTCACGTTGTTCCGGTCGCCATCCACTCGAAAATCGGCGTACACTTAATGGCATTCTCTTCGTTCTCAAGACAGGGATACCATGGGAAACGCTACCAGTAGAATTAGGCTTTGGATCAGGCGTTACTTGCTGGCGTCGATTACGTGAGTGGCGCAAGGGCGGTACATGGGCGAAGCTATTACCTTTTTTACTTACACAAATGCAAGACGCGGAGGCCTATAATTGGTCGCGTGTGCATGTTACGCGAAATACTTCATCTGGTCGCAAACGGAAAGTATCCCAAAAAAGACGTCGCAGGCTACGTCGTACGATGAATCCGGCCGCTTTTACACAAGAACAACTCGTTGTTCAGAAAACCGGATAAACTAAAAAAGGGCCTTCACAAAATTTGTGAGGGCCCTTTTTTAGTTTACCGCCTCGTATCAAGCCTGATACTTTCGGCCTATCCATTCATATGTAAATCCAGCCTTCTGCACTACGCCCGGTGTATATATATTCTTGGCATCGATCATAACCGGTTTGTTCATCCGTGCGTGGATATCTTTTAAGTCTAAATCACGAAATTCATTCCACTCCGTTAATACCACAAGCACATCACAACCGTCTGCCGTTTCGTAGGGCGAATGGGTAAATACGGTCTCTTTAGGCAAGACTTTCCGTGCTTGTTTTTGTGCAACGGGATCATAGGCCTTAACAATGGCCCCTTCGTCTATTAACCGGGGGATAATGTCGACTGAGGGTGATTCACGTATATCATCTGTGTTTGGTTTAAAAGCCAATCCGAGGATGCCTATGGTCTTATTTTTTACCTCACCCCCTGCACACCGACGGATTTTTTCAATGATGCGCGCCCGTTGTTCTATATTAACTTTAACGGCCGCATCTACAATGCGTAAACTATATCCTGCCTCTTCTGCTGTGGACATTAAAGCCAGGGTATCTTTGGGGAGACATGATCCTCCATATCCTGGTCCTGGTTGTAAAAAGCTGGCGCCAATGCGTGCATCAGCGCCTATGCCCATGGCGATATCCCCGACATCTGCACCAACTAATTCACACAAATGAGCGATTTCATTTATAAATGAAATTTTAGTCGCGAGAAACGCGTTAGCTGCATACTTAATCATCTCAGCCGTTTCCCGTGTGGTCATCAACATGGGGGTATTACTGAGGGATAGCGGACGATAGATATCTTTCAATATCGCTTGTGCCCGACTATCATCCGTTCCAATAACAATCCGGTCCGGATTTAAAAAAACGTCGATGGCGGTCCCTTCACGAAGAAATTCTGGATTGGATGCCACCGTAAATCGATTGGTTGCGGAAGGAATTCTTGAATCTTTGCCATAATCCTTGCACCTGTTCCTACAGGTACAGTACTCTTGGTGACAATAACTTTATATTCCGTAATAGTTTTGCCGATTTCCGCTGCGACTGATAATACGGCCGATAAATCGGCACTGCCATCCTTTGCAGACGCTGTGCCTACCGCAATGAAACAAACAAGCGACCGACCGGTTAAGTGAGGCTTGGAAATCAGTTGAAAATTCCAGGCGACCAGCTTGTGTGTTACGCTTGACCAGATCGGTTAACCCGATCTCATAAATAGGTAATTCTCCGTTCTGTAAAGCGTTGATTTTTTCTCGTCGTTATCTACACAAATGACATGATTACCAAAATCCGCTAAACAGGTTCCCAGGACTAATCCAACAGACCCTGTACCGACCACACAAACATTCACAGTAAATAACCCAACTTATAAGTTAAAAGTGACGAAATGATAAAACGACCGAGTATAGGCGATAATATATCTGCCTATACTCGGTCATTTATCATTAAAGGTGGAAACTAATGGCTGATCAATAATGCCAGTGGTTCTTCTAATATGGCTTTAAATCGTGCGAGGAATTGAGCAGCAATAGCTCCGTCAATAAGCCGGTGATCTGAAGATAAAGTCACAGACATCATGGACCGAATTACCACGTCATCGTCAACGACAACGGGTTGTTTTTTTACCTGGCCGACGGCAAGAATGGCTGCTTCCGGTGGATTGATGATGGCCGTAAACTGATCAACGCCGAACATCCCGAGATTGGAGATGGTAAAAGTCCCATGTCCATAATCTTCAGGTGCGAGCCCACCTTCTTTGGCTTTCGTATCCAAAGACTTTGTGATCTCTGCAATACGGTAAACAGAATGCAGGTTCGCCGAAGGAACAACGGGGACGACCAGACCATCCTCCAGAGCGACTGCAAAGCCGACATTTATATTGGTATATTGTTCAACTGTATTTCCATCTAATGAGGCATTGACCGCAGGATTATCCTGCAACGCCAGTCCGGCTGCTTTAATCAATAAATCATTTATGGATATTCGGGCGAGGTTCCGACCATCTCCATAGGATAGCAATTCCTGCCGTAACTCCGTCGCCCTCGTCATGTCGATAGACATAGTTAGATAAAAATGAGGGATCGTCGATGTGCTTTCGGCCAATCTTTTCGCTCCAATTTTCCGGATACCGGAGAGTGGGGTGCGATTTGAAATTTGTTTTGATGCCGGGTCTAATGGTAAACCAGCGGCTGCCGAGGAGGTGGCCTGTGTAGCGGCATAGGCCTCAACATCAGAAAAAACGATACGTCCCCCTGGCCCAGTGCCCGTTATCTGATCAAGTGAGATACTAAGGCCCCTGGCCCGTTTTTTCGCCTTGGGCGAGGCTTTGATCCGATCTGGTTTGATTGAGGGGGTAGTAATAGAACCGGCCCCCGATCCATTCTGTTCTATGGCTGCTATAACAGGAGAGTCGGATCCAGAAGTTTCGGCTTCAACGCCTCCGGAGACCGCAGGGATCTCATCATCAGGGCTGCCGATATATGCGATGATTTGTTGGATAGGAATCTCATCACCCGGGCCGTTGAGGATTTTTAAAAGTGTCCCTGTGACTTTTGCTTCCACTTCCATGACACTTTTATCCGTTTCCACCGTAAATAATACATCGCCTTCTGAAACAGTGTCTCCCTCCTGTTTCATCCATTCTACTATGACCCCGGACTCCATGGTCATACCCAATACAGGCATGATGACTTCAACTGCCATGCTTTGCTCCTAAGGTTCCACTCAATATCAATAAACGATAAACACCATGATTTACATCGATCATCAGTGATCGGCTAAGTCTTCTGTTCTAAACTGTTTAAGCCTACGATTACAGCTCCGTAGAGCATATATGAACTTGTATGTGTCGTCAAGTATTTTCTAGTTACGAAGGGCCCGGTTTATATATTGAACAGGTTGGGTTATTTATTTGTTTGCGGTGTGGGGTGTGTAGGCACTCTATTGCCTGGCTTTATGTAAAAAAATCCATTGAAAGTTGCTCCGTTTCATTTGATATACGCAGCCTTTTCTGTTGACACTCCCGCATTATGAATACTATTTTGATTCGTTACCTATCTAATATCAATCCAGAACAAATTATTGTAAGGAGTGTATCCATATGGAGATCAAAATTGATCGATATACGAAGTTCATATTGACCCTCATCGCCGTTGCTTTACTTGCCAATGTGTTTAAGAGTGATATGTCTAGTAGTTACACCCCATTGAATCCGCAACCTGCTCAGGCAGATAACATTGTGATGGGGTCCGTTTTGGCCCAGAAAGGTCAGCGGTTTATTACCACCAGCGTAGATGGTAAGACCGTATATGTCTGGTTCCGCGAAGAAGACCAGCAGTGGTATGATCGGGACAAAGTTCATTTCCTCAGTGAAGAACATGTGGAAGAATAACGATGCGTATGCATATGACCCATTGGAACCTGCCATGATATGATTACCGGACTATTAGTGGCTGCGGGCCATTCGACTCGAATGGGTACCTTAAAACAACTGATGCCCTTTGGAGATGTATCGATCCTTGAACAAGTTGTTCGGGCACTGACGACATCCAAAGTGCAGGAGGTCGTTGTTGTTCTCGGATTTCGGTCTGATGAAATTAGAATCCGATTGGCGCCCTGGCCTGTGAAAGTGGTCCTGAATCCTGATCCGGATGGGGATATGTTGTCTTCGATACACTGCGGCATAAAGGCAATTTCTGAAGATCATGCTGTATTGATTGCTTTAGGGGACCAACCCTTAATTTCCTCCAACATTATTAATATCTTGGTAGAGGAATATGAAAAGGAACCGACCGGGATGATTTTGCCTGTTTATAACGGAAAGCGCGGTCATCCTATGATTATTGCACCATCATTCCGTAAACTCTTGCTAAGCCATACCGATGGGGGGCTCAAGGCTTTACGGGACCGATATGAGGATCAAGTTCGGACCATTCAGGTAAATACTGATACTATTTTGATCGATCTGGACTACTACCACGAATATGAGCAAGCTATTAAACGGCTAGCAAAGGGAATCTGATTTCCATGGGGACTAATGTGTATGTTACCCGACTTATACCAGATGAATCGATACGTCTGCTTGAAGATGTTTGTGATGTGGTCGATGTCAATCCGCATGACCGTGCGTTGACCCGAAATGAATTTCTGGACGCTGTTCAAGGGCGAGATGGCATATTATGTTTGCTGACTGAGACGGTGGATAATGAAGTCCTGGAGGCTGCAGCGGGTGTATGCGGTATTGCCAACTATGCTGTCGGTTATAATAATATTGACGTGGATGCATGTACACATCGGGGTATTCCAGTCTCTAACACACCAGATGTCCTGACGGATACGACGGCCGATCTCGCATGGGCCCTGATGTTCGCGGTGGCACGTCGCATTGTAGAAGGCGATCGATATGTAAGGGAAGGTAAATTTAAAGGTTGGGGACCCTTGATGCTGCTGGGTGATGATCTGACGGGTAAAACCCTGGGTATTATTGGTGGGGGACGTATCGGGCGGGCAACGGCTTTACGAGCTGCGGGGTTTTCAATGCCCGTGATCTATACAAGCCGAAATCGACATGAGGACATCGAGGCTGTGGGTGCTCAATATCGATCGTTTGATGAAGTGTTACGGGAAGCCGACTATGTCTCCATCCATGTCCCATTGACCCCTGAGACAACCCATTTAATCAGCGCACGTGAATTGGACATGATGAAGCCCACAGCCTATTTGATCAATACAGCACGTGGTCCGATTGTTGATGAAAAGGCACTGGTTTATGCGCTTCGTAAGGGAATTATCGCGGGGGCTGGGCTGGATGTGTTTGAGCGGGAACCGGAATTAGAGCCAGGTCTGGTTGATCTGGACAATGTCGTTATTGTCCCCCATGTAGGCAGCGGAACCGTCGCTACACGAATCAAAATGGGCAACAAGGCAGCCACGAATCTGATCGCTATGCTACAGGATAAAGATCCGCCTAATTGCGTTAATCCAGAATGGAAACAGCATAGGTAAGTTGGCGGAGTCGCAAGTTGGTAAAATTATTGGTATCAAAGGACGGAGGGAGTTTTGCATGAAGCTTGTTTCATTTGGTGAGAAGGGTCAGGAGCGGGTTGGTGTGGTTGTTGATGGCGAAATTCTTGATTTGGCTACGTCGGACGTCTCGTTGCCAGGCAGTGTGATGGGATTGCTCGAGCAGGGTGCACTCGGTGAAGTAACCCGCGTCTTAGAGCGTGGCGCTGGCAATTGGATACCAAAGGACAGTGTCCGATTAGGCGCACCGATTACCCGACCATCTAAAATCGTGTGTGTCGGCCTTAACTACCGCGACCATGCGGAAGAACAGGGTGTACCTTTACCTATACACCCGCTCCTGTTTTCCAAGGCCTCCTCAACGGTGGTCGGTCCATATGATGATGTGGTTTTACCTGAAGAAAGTAAGCAAGTTGATTATGAAGTAGAACTGGCGATAGTCATTGGCCGTCAAGCAACAAAAGTATCTGAGGCAGATGCTTATGATTATATTGCGGGTTATACGGTTACGAATGATGTCAGCGGGCGCGATATCCAATTCAGGCAGGAACAATGGCATCAAGGTAAAAGTTATGATACGTTCTGTCCGATGGGACCCTATCTGATCACAAAAGATGAGATTCCTGATCCTAATACGCTTAGCGTCAAGCTGGTTCTGAATGGAGAAACGCTACAAGACAGCAACACAGATAATTTGATCTTCAATGTGCCGACACTTGTTTCCCGGATCTCACATATTATGACTTTGTTTCCGGGCGATCTTATTTCAACGGGGACCCCCGCCGGGGTGGGTGTATTTCGTGACCCAAAGATCTTGCTCAAGTCGGGTGATTATATGGAGACTTATGTGGCCGGTATTGGAACATTGAAAAACAACGTGAAATAATTTGTTCGCTGATGAATCAGTGAAGGGTGAAATGATGGAAAAATTAACTCGGGAGCAGGTCCTGGTTAGAGCGGAAGAAACGAATGATTTATCGGGTACAGATCTAAGTGGCCTAGATCTATCAGACACTAAACTCGACAATGTAAATTTTCGCGATGCGAATCTGGAAGGTACTGATTTTAACGGCGCCAGTGTAATAGAATCCGAGTTTCGAGATGCCCATATGGCCCATGCGAATTTCACGGGCGCTATTATGCAACGGGTTGTCCTGATCGGAGCAGATATCCAAAACGCCATATTCGACGGGGCGAGAATGACCGGCGCATTCCTCAACGGTACGACAGCCTATGGTGCCAGTTTTAAGGGGGCGGATTTGCGAGCGGCACGCCTTGGCGTACCCAAATTTCAATCGGAGGATCCCTTCGGGGCATCACCCACATTTGAGCAGGCCAATATGGAGTGGTGCCTATTCGGGGCTGCAGATTTAACAGGCGTGGACTTACGACATACCAATTTATCTCACGCTCATCTATATGAGTCTGAAATTCGTGGTGCCCTGCTCGAGGGCGCAGACCTGACTGGTGTCAGGTTAAAGCGAGCGCCTGTAGCCTAACGCATGCACAGGATGTCAACAAGGAAGCAATACGGTTAGACCGGGCATAAGTTCTAACTGGATAAATAATCTCCCGGTCCATTTGTCTTTGCGCCAAGGCCGGGCATAAGTTCTAACTTTCCTCGATCAGCTTACTCAAATATTGACAATAGCCGTTGTCTTTGGAGTAGCTGGCAATTTTCGCTATTTGTGATTTGTCAATATATTTTTTCCTGTAGGCAATCTCTTCGAGGCAGGCTATCTTAAGGCCTTGGCGATGCTCCATGGTCTGGACAAAGTTGCTGGCTTCAAGAAGACTTTCATGGGTACCTGTATCGAGCCAGGCAAAACCTCGCCCCAAAAGTTCCACCCTCAAATTTCCCTGTTCAAGATATACATTATTTACATCGGTTATTTCGAGTTCTCCTCTGGCCGAGGGCTTTAAGGTTTTGGCTATATCAACCACATGTTTATCGTAGAAATACAAACCGGTAACGGCATAGTTGGACTTCGGGGCTATCGGTTTTTCTTGAATACCGAGGGCTCGAAAATCATCATCAAATTCGACCACGCCATATCTTTCGGGGTCGGTCACATAGTAGGCAAAAACGAGCCCGCCCTCAGTATGTTGGCCCGCCCGCTCCATCATCTCAGATAAACCATGTCCATGGAAAAAATTATCGCCGAAGATCAAGGCACAGGGGTTTCCATCAATAAATTGCTCGCCAATAACAAAGGCCTGTGCGACGCCATCCGGTTTCGGCTGAACGGCATATTCAATATTTAATCCTAATCGTGAACCATCTTCAAATAACGGTTTATATAAATCAATATGTTCAGGGGAGGATATAATGAGTATATCTCGGATATTGGCCAGCATAAGGACCGAGAGTGGATAATAAATCATGGGCTTATCGAAGACCGGAATAATCTGTTTAGAGATGGCAATCGTTTGAGGATATAATCTGGTTGCCCGGCCACCTGCGAGAATAATACCTTTCATTCACTTGGTCCTTTGCATCTTGTGCTCGATTGTGTTTTGAGTTATGTATCTAATATCATCATCACGAAATAAACACTACGTCATGATTGTTATGTTGTCCGGTCCAAACTAAAAAGAACATGGGGCAAAGTACAGGTAATTTAATATGATGCAACTAATCCTTCTGTTGATTATTATGCCATTCTATCTCCCTGTTAAGGCTCAAACACCTCAGCCAACCATTTTATTTGTTGCAGAGCCTGGTATGCTCGATTTTGAGTTTGGCGGGGCATACATTATTCCACAGGGTGCTAATGTAGAGATCTTAGCGCTCAAAAAATCCGTACCGCTGTTTGCTTTCTACGATGAAACTCGACCTCTCGAAGACAATCACATCGGAATGGCTGTTGTAGATCGGGTGGAATCTAACCGAACCATCATCAGCCCATTCTTCAAAACCGGTTTTACGCCTAGAATTGGCGAACGGATTCTCGTGGATTTGCCAGTCCGTCTTCCCAATCCGTATTATCGTAGCATGACCCACAGACTGGCTTCCAATGCCATTACCATGACGGATATCTCTGGTAATGTTTTACTCGATTTAAATGCATTCGATGATGACGGATTATACATAGAATATATTATTTTATCCCTTTTCAGGGAAGATCTCATCAAAACGTCCCTCGAGATGCGTGGCCAGATGGAAAATATTGACATACAGGGCGGGCGGTATGACGGCCATAAATTATTCGAAACCATGACGATGCTTACTCTGGATGATGTCGCGACCTTCGTCGCTTTTTTGAATACATATCCAGCAAGTTATATGGGATATGGCCACATGTTTTCTGAAGTTTTTGCCCTATGGCTACTTAACGGTACGCCCGATGTGCGTACCGAAACGGAAAGGCCATCGCCTGCATCTTTGGGATTTTTAGTCGTGGATGATCCGGAGGTTGGATATCCGAAAATAGATCGTGTCAGTCAGGCATACTACGGTCAGAAGGGAAGTCTCATCGTGCCAGGCAGCCATATATTATATATCGGTAAAAAATCAATGCGCCAAAATAAGGTGGCCGATCTGGACATTCACCTTAGAGGCGAGAAATATCATCTCGTCTTATTAAGTATCCAAACCCCTGATTTGAGGACGTTTGATATCGAAATTCCGTATATGCCCCTGCCTGATGATCCCGGCTGGAAGAGCGGGGAGGACGCCTTTGAGGGTGAAGCGTTGGGAGAAATAAAACCATAGGCCTACCCGCCCCTGCGCCATCCATCCAACCTGCGCTTACACCATCGATTGAACATACGGCCCGAGATCCTCATCCTGACCTCTATTAAAGTGCTTGCCCATCAGATATTTGATCTCCAATTCTACATCTCGTACATAGATCTGTGGGGTTATTTTTTCGTCCCTGTGGTGTAAGGTGATTTGAAGGTTGTTCGCCCCTGTCACCGGCCAATGCGATTCATCGAGTCGAAAGATAAACCAGTACCCCGAGCCTGTTCGGTAACGCGGCGCATTCATCCTGTACATCTCGTTGAGGACCCGTTTCAATCGATCCGGTATAGGCTGCCCATTTAACGTGAAGGTCAGTTGGTCAATTTCAGTTGTATTCATAATTCGGATACGTAAAAGGACCTTATGAATTCGGCCGACAGCACTCCATCGGGGCAAATCATCCGTTATGGTGAAGGGAAGGTTGACGGGCTCTTTTTCGTCCAGGTCGGCGGGTAAGCACATGGATAAACCGGGTTCCGTCGTGGGAGTGGAATGGCGCCCGGTTTCTGTGGGGATATAATAGTATTTATCTCGCGTTGCCATGACCTCGGGATAAGGTAGTTCCCTTAGCTTTTCATAAAAAGTGGCATCGTAGGGCCAGTTACCAAACCAGTGCGCCAGATACAATCCATCAATGCCCTGATCCCAATAGTTACAAGCGGCCGCCCGGATCATCTCGATAGGGGCTTCGTGCAACCGATCAGAATCCACATGACTCTGAATGGCAGCCAATACCCTACACGAGGTACCTTTTACAGCTTGGACAAGCGGACGGAAATTGAGCATCTGATGGACCAACTCAGGTCCCGAAAACCCCTGTCCAATTAAAACATCCACGATGCCTTCTTTAATCCAAGCGGATACATCAAGCCCGACAGACTGGGCCCCCTCCACGCTGGCCGGTACGCGAATGGCCAGCTCTCTATTTGACCCACTGGCTTTAACCGCATCATAGACCCGTTTGATCCAAGCCGTCATCACATGACGCCCCGGCTCTATCTGTTCTGGATGAAAATAGTAGGGCACATAGTTCATTTGAAGTTCAAAACCGGCGACCTTATAGTTATTCAGGACTTCTTCAATCAAGCTAAATCGTTCTTCACGCACGTCTTCATGCATAAAATCCAGACAAGTATATCCGGGAAATGATGCCTCTACATCGGTATGTGCGCCGATTTCAAGATGGGGGTTGTCAAATCGAAAATCAGAACATCGGACATCTTCGTCACGGGGACCACGACTCTGCTGGACTAATAATGTAGGATAAACCAGGAGTCCTTTTTCCTGCGCTCGATCACAGATAATTTTTAGCGGGTCCTGGCCCTGATCAATTAATTGTTCCGCGTTCTGGTGGGCTCGGCGAAATATAAGGTGAGGCCATTGATCCATATTATGGCCCCAGAGCTCTCCCCTCTGCGTGTCATGTAACATCGTTCTTCCATCGCCAAGACAAAAATTAATCGCCTGGACAGGGGTGCCGAGCAACTCATCCACAGCGGCTTCGTACTCTTCTTTCTGAATGGGTGGCTCGTACATGTATATGAGTGGATGCCGGCCATCGTTATAGAACATGATGTTGGGTTTAGCCATATTGGGCCTTTCTGGTTTAAAATCGAAATTTCAATCGAACACTTTGGCGGCTTCAAGTAGGGCTTCTGTGGTATGCCGGGTTTTATATCCTTCTTCGGCGAGTTTTGCCCGTATGATCCCGGCCTGATCAATCAGAATTGTACCGGGATTGGGGATGCCATACGACTGGGACCCGGCGGTCACGTCCATATTTCGTATGCCGTAGGCATCTATGGTCTTGCTGCCCGGATCGGACAGCAGCAGATATCCAATCTCATTCCGCTTTGTATATTTCTCCAATGTTTCCACAGAATCGTAGCTGATGCCAACGATCTGAAGTCCTGCTTCCTGATATTGTTTGAGGTCTGTTTGCAGTTGCCCCAACTGCTTTTTGCAGTATGGTCACCACGATGCTGACCGATAGAATATGATCGCCACAGGACCGGTTCTGAGCAGGGCTTGTAGAGAAACCTCTTCATTGGCTTGATTTTTCAATTTAAATCCATGAGCCTTGGTACCCACCTGTGGTCCCCACTCATCAGCAAGGGCAGGTGATCCTTTTATAATTAACATGGCAATGGCTAGGAATATAAACCATCCCATTCTGTTACACGATTGTCTTGACATATGTAGCCTCTCCTGAAAGTTATGATGGGCATGAAGCGGGGTTCACACGCTTCATCAATGGTTGCACGTAATTTTATACTGTGGCTTTTATCCAATCTATATCGAAATGGGCCATCATCAATTGTTCATAACTGTTTTTCTCTCCGCATTCATACAGGCAGCAGATGGTCTGGTCTAGGAGAGCAACCAGGCTCGAATACGCAGACGGGCCGGTAAAGAGTGCTCGGGTGGCAGCCCAGGTTAGACCACCATTCGTGGAATACCGCACGGTCATATTTGATCTTGATTCTCTGCTGGCTGGATTTGAAAATAATAAATGATCTGGGGCCCCAGGCCAACTGATCAGGCTTGCCTGGCATATCGGTTCGATCAGTACGTCATCATGCCATTGTTCCGACCAGGTGATCCCTCCATCTGTACTCATCGCAATCTGGCGCGTCCTTTTTTTGGGATCGTAATTACGCATATTGAGCATAACCGTACCATTGCTGAGTTCGGCAAGGCAACATTCATTCACCAAATCCTTCCTCGTCGAGCCGCCGAGCCTCCAGGAGATACCATGATCATCACTATAAATGACATGGGAATAATACAGTTTTGTTCCCGATTCGATATGGTCACATGGAATGATAAGGCGGCCATTTTCAAGCTGAATACCGTTACCCGGTCCGGTGGCATACCAGGTCCAGTCTTCTCGTTTGGTCGTACCTGTAATCTCATGCGGCGACGACCAGGTCCCGCCGTCATCCCGACTGACCGTTACCCAGACGGTACGGGATCGTTGACTGGTTTGATCAATAATCTCAGATTCTCTATCGATGCCTAAGTTATGGGTCATCAATAACCAGATGTTTCCCGTCTCACGATCTACTACAGGACATGGATTACCGCATGTATTCCCTTCATCATCCCAAATGACCTGTTGGTTTGACCAGGATTGGCCCCCGTCTTCACTCCGCTTAACCAGCATATCAATATCGCCGGTGTCGCTTCTGCTGTTTCTACGTCCTTCACAAAAAGCGAGTAGGGTACCGGCCGTCGTGACAACGAGTGCGGGTATACGGTAGGTGTCATATGCTCCCGTCCCGCTGGTCCAGAGGGCTGATTGTTCGCAGACAGTGTTCATCAGGGTTCCTTTAACCGTAGAAGCACAGAGAAGACGCGGTGGTCACGGAAGAAGATAGTTGAAAAAAACTCCGCAATCTACGTGCCTTCTCTGTGCGCTCTGTGATCAGGTTGTTGGTTAATTAAAGATCACATGTCCTGTAATACCTGTCAAGCCATCGATGATGACCCACATGCCAGCGCTGACAAATTCACCAAGAATCAGACCCAGGAAGAGGGGTAGCATCGCCCGGTATGTAGTAATTCCACCATATTTCAGGATCAGGCCTTTGAGCATCCAGGCAAGAAAGATGGAAAACCAACCCACGGCCAACGGTGCAGAAGCGCCCACTGGAAATCCGATAAAATGTAAAGGCCACCAGATGAATTTCTGTCGTAAAATCATCAGGAACCACATGACGCCACCGCCTGCCCCAAAGAAAAACCAGCGGCCTACAGGGTCGGAAGTGGTGTTTACCGTGCTCGCATAATAATTAAACCTGTTCTGTTGAAGTTCACCGAAGAAATGCCAGTTGAGGTTGATGCCTCCGTATTCATAGGCCAGGAACATAACTGCATAAATAGAGCCCACCAGGCTTCCCACGATGGCCAGACCCATAGCGGCGGTCAACCACCGTTGGTTCTTAATCCGCGCTGCATCAGCCAGTTTCAGACTGTTGGCCATTGATGGCATGATCAGAGTTCTTGTATGGGTCATCCAGAATTTCGTAAGACCGATACTGACCAGGTTCTGGGCGCCAAGGAATGGGCCTGTGAAACCGTGGATCATGAAATCCTGAGGATTGAGTGTTTCTGCAAAAATGACCCCACCTTCCGCGACAATCCGCGCAAAGCCAATGTATATGATTAGAACCAGACCGAGCAGGACGATAGCCAACCACCAGGCCATACCGATCATGATTAACCACCCGAGCAGGAAGAGGATCCCTAATCCGCCACCGAAGACGGCGAGACGATAGGACAAACTTTCATTTGAATCATCCACGGATGGATCTCCAGTGAAGGCTTTACGCACAACGTCCTTAATATGGCTGCGAGCCATCCAGAGACCAAAGATGACGAGCACGAACAGCGCACCGAACATTTGATGGGTCCCAGGCAGGGCGGTATTACCGGCTACATCTATCCCGAAGGTCGCATTGACCAGGTTCTGGATTCTGCCAACCAGAAAAAATAACCAGAGGCTGAAGGATACTTCGAGGCTGAGCAGATAGCCGAATCCAACGAGGGGAAAAGATAGATTGATGGGTAAGACCAGTTGATTATTAAATAATCCGATGGATTCGGAGAAATCGATGGTGGGGAAGAAATAAATATAATTATGAATACTGTTCCAACCATTGATGAGGAAGGGAATGAGGAAACCCATCCACATCAATTTATTCCGAAAAAACGCGGCAACTCGTGACGTCTGCCCATCGACGCCAGGATCGATCATATCAGCGGGTAATTTAACCAGCGGAAAGACAAGACGTTCTCGTTCGATCCATTGTTTTCTGAGTATGACCGTGATACAGAAAATGACAAAATACAAGACCAATACGAAACTGAGCCAGGCGGCGAGTGGGGTCGCCCACTCACCCCATGGAATAGTGCCTCCCCGCGGTAACCCTTCAAAGAAGGAACGGATGGTTTCAGGATTTTGCGGCAACAGCCAAGGTTCGATATTGGGGACAATTGTTTCGAACCATTTGTTTTCTGGCGTGGCATAATACATCGACGCCATCGCTGGTAAAAGGACCTCTGTCAGACCGTAAGATGGAATGGCGGAGGCCACCAGAGACATGATGTAGACCACGGCTAACTCACCTGCAGAAAGGGCATATCTGGGTTCCACCATTCTCAGCAGCGTATTCACGATACCCACAATGATGGCAAAAAGGAATACCACGCCAATCGGGGTAAAGTTGCTCCCCAGATAGGATCCTTTAATAATCATATTCGCGTACGGATCGGCTACGCCTAGAATCAGGGAACAGGCCAGGCCAATCAGGACTGCGCGCGGGGTCACCATCTCTTGCGGGAGAGATGGTGACCCCGCTTCATCTTGTTGTTTTGGTTCTGCAACCGACATACACGGTCCTTTCGTGAATCTAAAAGTCTGGGAATATAGGTATTACAAAACGAGGGAGGTTGCCCGAAGGGGGTCATCCATCAGTAGAATTTAGTGATTTCGCGATGTTGGTACCGGTATCGGGATCCCATCCCGCGGTTTCAATCAGCATCGCTTCCCCCTGTGCTTTGAATCCATGTTTTGTTTCTTCGTCAATCGTACGCCAGACAAGAAATTGTTTACGGACGGTATTTAGAAATTTTCGGTTAACGCGTTGCCAGGAATCGACATCGCCGCTTAATCTGGTCAAGGTCAAGTCAATTTGATAGGTATTGAATTCACCCAATGGGCGCGTGGTGAAGTCAATTTCTTCACTGATGCCCATATCGTAGGGCGCCAGCCAGGCGCGTAAATGAATACAATATACCGTCCCAAGCTCTGTCTCGTAGGCAGTCAAACGGACCTGGTCTGCATGAAATCCACCGATCGATTCTTCACCGTGGGATTTGAAATAGTTGTTCAAATAGGTGCTCAAGCCCAGGACTTCAACCCCGGACACGGTAAAGGGGAAATCGAAACGCCAGAGATCCCCATCGGGATCAGGAAATTTCCATTCGCGTTCCACATCGGGTACCGCCATCTGACTCGCCTTGTGGGCGGGATATAAGGTAGATAGCAGGACAACACCCATAACCAGGATCGTAGACATGACCGCAGAGGTGGAGGAATAATTAAGGGTCAGGCCTTCCATCCATTCCATAGAGATCATTAATTGACCAAATGACTGACCAATAAGATAGCCTGCCATACCCCCGATAATAGCATAAACACAAGATTCCGCCATAAATAAAGCCCCGATATGCGTAGGCGCGAGGCCAACCGAGCTGAAAATGCTGATTTCTCGAAAGCGCTCGTATACCGCCCCCATCATGGTGTTCAAGACTATTAACGCGGCGACCAATATCGGGATAAAAAGGTTGCTCATGCCTGTAAGCGCCGTCAATGCCAATGCACTGAACACCTTGGTTTTGCCTTCGGCGCCTACAAAAACCGTTAACCCCACTCTGGGCATGAATTCATCAAGCGAAGCCATCATATCATCCGCCGTGGGAAATTTGACCGCAACAGACATGATGTTGCCATTGTTCATATTCCGCACATCATCATAGGGCATGAAAATTACATCTTTAGGGACCATGTGTTTAAAGGACAGAATATCGGCATCTTCTACTGTTTGCCGGGAAGTGGTACGGATCGCCCCACGGAGTTCAGCGCTTTCGGATTTATAGTCAACGGGCGTCAAATGGCCATTGTCCAGATCACGCCACTGATACAATTTATCTCCGTCAATAATACCTTTCACTATGATTGGTCGTCCATAAAGCATGATTTGAGCATTACCCATTTCATCAGGTCGGATATCAAGCAATTCGGCCAGTTCATCAGGCAGGATACATACGTCTCGTTCTCCTGGTTCAAACCATTGCCCTGAAGTGAGGAGCGTATCAATCCCCGATATGAGGGGTTCATTCGGAGAAAACCCCATAATAGCCTTGGCATAGGTCTGAAATGATTTCGCTTTAAGTTTATCTTTGGCCCGGGAAATGGCTATGATATCGTTAGATTGCAGGGCATCCGTGATCAATTTAAACTCTGCGATGGTCGCAGCGTCTGGCACGGCGTCCTCTCCACGCTCCAGTTTAATGAAGATATTACTCCATTCTCCCGATGGTTGATTGGCATACCAGGCACGCGGGACCACGGTGGCTCGATCATTAAATTCGCTCTCGATATATCTCAGCGCGGAATGTTCTAAGGGCCACCATGCATTATTTCGAACCATCATCCCCTCATAGGTCGGGATATTTGCCCGGTCGATTTTATAAAATCCCATATAGGTTCGTATCGAGGTAAAGGAGATGACGGTGAACATCAGCAGGATAATGGTTGTGCAGGTCAAGGCCACTCGAAGTGGTCGGTTCCTCATGTTAGAAACGCCGAGAGAGAACGCAGCCGCCAACACACTCGTCCGGCTGACATCGGTCTGAAAAAGGGTAGATTGTTCCTTGCGCATGCGACTCATTTCCAGACCGAATCGAGAGGATAGAATCCAGGTGACGATGGCTGCCAGGGTAAAAGTGATAAACGATAAAAGAATAATATATGGCGTAGAAGCCAACACGAAGGCGGGATGTATGGCCACAAGAATGGCAAATGATATCAGAAAGATAATGGTGACGGTAAGAATACGTTTATGAATACCTACATAACCAAATAGGAGACGTTCGATAAAATAAGAGAACGGTAATATAATAAAAAGATAAAAAATAACCCCCTGCATCAGGTCATTCGCTGTTGCGGTGACATCTGGATACGCCCGTGATTCATAACCCCAGGCTGCCCGGGAATATTGAATAAAATTCTCCCAATCGAGTCTGGCCTTCGCTTCTTGGGCCTGGCCGAGTAACGTTTCCGCCTTTGCATGCATCTCTTCCATCCGGGCGTTGCTGATACCAGCATCATGCAGTTGTTCCAGTCGAAAATCATTGAGTGTCCACATATCACGCGCGACTTTATATGGTAACTCTGTTAATATGCCCGCCCCCGTAACCGGATACCCAGTGCCCATCGGGTTCTCTGGGGTTGCATTTAACAATAAGAGGCGATTACCTAGAACACTGGTTCCCATTAGCAATTTAAATCGCTCGCCTGGTTCCATAAAGACTGGGCCACTGGCTTCTACGTATGACATCCAGTTGAACCACCCGTGATCGAGCAGAGAATGGCCGAATTTATAGGGTTGTGTATCGGCCGTACTGAGCACGGTCGCCTCTTTCATCCTTGTCAGATAGCGTGGGTCAACCAGATCAAACAGGTCTACGGCTTCACACCGGAACAGGACAATTTTCTTCTCTTTTTCTACCCAATCCTGGGTCGTAACAATGGGATACATTTGATCACCGAAGGAACCCAGATCCGGGGCATAGATTATTTCGCCAGTGTCGTCATCCAACACATACGCTTCTGTCGGTGTTCGTCTGGGAATCTGCAACTGATTAAACTCCGCCCACCCATTTTCGTCACCTACCTGAAAATATTCATTGCGGACGCCCATCAAAGTTTTTTCGTTACGTCGGGAGACAAATACGGCATTTGGCAGGGGGATACTCGGGATGAAATCCTTACTCTGATCGAACTCGACAGCTTGGATGCGCAAGGTTCCCAGGCCATCCGGCAGATTCATCTTGAAATCCGGCATCAGGGTAGGATGATTCGCGGCATCGTAGATCAGGCAGGCTGTTAATTTAGATTGCGTTAGGATATTTTCGTAATTCACGTATTGGGGCAGGTCGAGGGGCGTGTCGACCAGGTTTCGTTGATCAAATACGGTGGCCAGATAAATCGCGGGAAACCCGGCCCAGAAGACCAATTCTCCATCCGCACCCCATTTCCCTGGAAACCAGCTGTCCCATTTGATCCCACCGATGGGAGAAATGGCATTGATAAACATGTCAGGCGCATAACTTAAGGCTTCGGTCGCTCGGGCGGCATATTTCATGAACGCGTTACCAAAAGGCGTAAAATATCGCTGCTTGTCAAAGGCATTACCCGTATACAGCCAGCCGGTAAACGACACCCCCATCTGATTCCTTTGACCAGAGATATCCAGTCCGATATATAATTTCATATCGATTGGATCGGGCACGCGGGCGGCCATGATCGGATTTTTACGAATGTGGCGCTGGATAAATGCATTGATGCCTGCCGTGGCCGTATAATGGCCACTCGTTGCGAGGAAATATACTGTTCGTGACGGTGGGTTACGGCCCATCATGTGCGCTATTTCGATCAATCCAGCAATGCTGGCAGCCTGGTTAGCCCCCGGTGCCACCGCAGGGACGACCGAAATGGCATCGTAATGGGCACCGATCACGATAATTTCATTTTTCAATTCCCCGTGCGTACCCGGAATCAGGCCGACGATATTCTGGGATTCTGCACGACGCCAGGTCATCCGTGCTTTGGCACGAAGGGAAATCTCTTCGCCCTGATTGATCTTACCAAGAAGCACCTGTGCTGTCGCCTTGGGCACATAAAATCTCGGCACATCAACAGGATTCTGGAGAAATTTCTCTTCTGCTTGTTGGCGAACCGTCCACTCCGGCTCTATGAAATATACAGCCCTGGCGCCTAATTCCGCAGCGTTCAGCCAATTCGTGCCCGTGTTAAAATCCATCAATACAAAATTACCTTCGATAATTTTGCCATTAAAATCTTTAAAATTGCCCTGGCCTACGTAATGGAGTACGCCCTCTACCCCTTCTCGCGGTAAAGTGGGCGTACGTACCAGATTGGGCCACAAAGAATATACGGGGAAGGTCTCACCCGTAGATCGCAGGCGGATCGAGGCCCCTTCGTCTATAGGCGAAGCCCCTATGAAGGGTTCATACGTAACAGACTGTAGCCCGGCTTGCCGGAATTGATCCGCAATGTAAGCCGCCGCAGAATCTTCACCTGGATAACCGATAACCCGAGAGCCCAGACTGGAAAAATATTCAATGGATTGACGGATACGGGAGGAGTCAATATGGGATGATATATAGGAGTAGTCGGCCGTTTGAGCCGCTTCCAGGCGGGCTATATTCCGATCAGCAGAGGTGCAGGCTGAAAAGACGATAGATAGGAGGCACCATACCGCCAGCGGTGTTGTTTTACAATGAAGATTTTTCACTATCGAGCCTTCACATATTATCCTTATGGGACCACACATCTGGTATTCGTGGATCAGGATAATAAGATAAGGAGCAAAAAAGGTTGGAGGTATCTATGTTGATAGCAAGATGGTATCTCTTCATAAGATGATGTCAAGGGGAAATATCTAAATAGAGAGGGACTTTAGGTCTATATTAATATAGGTTCGACTTCAAGATTGTAAACACCCGTTCATCCGTATTTATGAGTAAGTGAATGATTTATATATGGAGGTAGAGAATTATGAGAATCTGGTAACTCCCATCTGTCATAATGTAACATGGATAACGTGTATAAGTAAGCTACTTGACCACGATAGGTTTGGCCTGCGCCCAATGGGCGTTATCCGGTGGTGAAGCTTATGAGGATTTATAGAGAAAATCTATGTTCTTTATTGTGTATCGATGTTATCATCAAACAGACAGAAAGGATAATCAGATGTTAAAGATTAAATATCATCATAATATGGATGGGATCACTGCCCATCAAATACATCGGCTTCATGTTGGGTGACCCCCCCGTCGACAGATACCTTCCTTAGATCGTTGACAAATATGAATGCCGGCCTCCTGGCACGAGATGAAGAGACGGATGATGTCGTCGGATTCGTATGCGGTATGACCGATCAGGTCCTGATATTATATATATGGGATCTTGAAGTCATGCCTGACTACAAGGAACAGGGTGTCGAGGATGAGTTGTTGGCTCATCTTCTTGATCGCTATAGTGACCTTTATCAGATCAACGCCAATCCGGATTCAGCCATTCAGGCATATTTCAAATCAGCCGAATTTTTTGAAGTAGATGCGTCGTAATGTCGACATATGACCAAGCTGGATATGGCAAGGCAACAGGGTTTGTAGTGTAAGTCAACAGGTAATAAGTCAACAGGGAGCATGGGCATTGGGTAGATCTCATTTACCCAATGCCACATGCTTCCTGTTCCTGACCGCATTGAAAGTATCCGTTTCGAAAGGAGATTATGTGTCTGATCCACGTCCAAATATTGTCCTGATTATCACGGATCACTTCCGTGGTGACTGCCTGAGTCGTCTGGGACATCCGGTTGCAGAAACACCTCACCTGGATTCCATGTCACGAGGCGGGGCGATGTTTACCAGCGCGTATACCCCCTGCCCGTCCTGTACCCCGGCCCGGCGTACATTGATGACCGGTTTGACGCCGGCGAGCCAAGGGATGGTCGGCTATCAGGATTTTATACCGTGGGATTACGATGTCACTATGGCTGGTGAATTAACTCGAGCAGGATATCAGACCATAAATATAGGTAAAACCCATTTTTTTCCACGGCGCCTTCATTTGGGATTCGAGCAGCTTATCATACCGGAGGATTATAATGCCTGGCTTGAACAACAAGCTGATGTGACGGGCAATCGGTTTGCACACGGTGTAGATGCTAATTCCTGGATGGCACGTCCAAATCACCTGCCGGAATCTCAGATGGAAGAGACCTGGTTTGTGGACCAGGCACGCACGTTTCTGGATAAAAGAGATCCTACGCGTCCATTTTTTCTCTCACTGTCATTCAACGGACCTCATCCACCCTGGTGTCCGCCCCAGGTCTATTATGATCAATTTATTAACCGTGAACTGCCTGGACCGGTCATAGGAGATTGGGCCCGGCATCATGGGGATGAAGCGGATTATCCACTCGATGTCAATGCGTGGCGTGGAACCATTTCACCGCATCAGATGCAGCGGGCGCGGGCTGCTTACTATGCCTATCTGGCTTATCTGGATGCCCAGGTAGGTTATTTTAACCGGTTGCTAAATGATAACGGATTAAATAATACCTTCCTACTATTTACCTCTGATCATGGTGAGATGTTGGGGGACCACAATCTCTGGCGCAAAACATATGCCTATGAGGCCTCGTCGAGAATCCCCTTTGTTGTTAAATGGCCTCAGGACATGAACTTAAAAACGAATCGTGAGATCGAGGCGGTGGTCGGGTGGGAGGATATCATGCCTACATTTCTTGATGTGGCCGGGGTCGATATCCCTGAATCGATCGAAGGCAGAAGTATTTTGCCATTGCTCAAACAGGAATCCACCGATTGGCGATCCTATTATCATGGCGAACACTCACCATGTTACCATCCTGAAAACGCCAACCAGTTTCTGACGGACGGGGTATGGAAATACATCTGGAATCCCATCACGGGCGATGAGCAGCTTTTTCATCTTGCGGAAGATCCTCAGGAATGCGACAATCTGGCCGGTCATGCTAAATACGCTGAAATCCAAACCCTATGGAAAGACCGCTTGGTCGAACAGCTAGCCGGTCGTTCAGAAGGTCTTTCAGATGGAACAAAGTTGATCCCGGGACCGGTTGCTGCCTGGCGGCATGGGGAGGTAGGGGATTTGCATCTGGGGTGATCGGGCGACGGGATGGAAGGATGGAGAAGATCTATTTCCACCCATCCTTTCATCCCATTTTTTAACTTCCCCACAATTCCGGATTGACCGTTAATATCTCCGGACCGTCTGAGAGAATGGCTACCGTATGCTCGAAGTGGGCCGAGAGTTCACCGTCAGCCGTTACGGTCGTCCATTCATCTTCGAGGACCATGACTTCATGCGTGCCGATGCAGATCATGGGCTCGATGGCAATGACCATCCCTGGTTTTAGCCTGGTTCCTCTGCCCTGTTTACCGTAATTGGGGACTTGTGGTTCTTCCCACAGGGTCTTACCGATACCATGGCCGCATAAATCGCGAACGACCGAGTATCCCTGAGACTCCGCATATTTCTGGACCACATAACCGATGTCTCCAAGGCGATTTCCAGGTTTGGCCGCTTCAATAGCTTTGAAAACAGATGCTTTAGTCACATCAAGCAAACGCTGTGCTTCGGCAGAGATAGCGCCGACGGGAAAAGTAAACGCTGTATCTCCATGATAGCCATCCATAATAATCGCGAAATCTAACCCAATAATATCGCCTTCATCCAACGCCCGGTGTTTACTTGGGATGCCATGGACGACCTCTTCATTAATAGATGCACAAATGGTCGCAGGAAAGGGCGGATGGTAGGAGGGGCGATACCCCAAAAAAGAAGAGGTGCCCTGATGTTTCTTGATCATCTTGCGGGCGATCTGATCTAATTCTGCGGTGGTTACCCCTGGCTTAACCGCCTCACCCATGGCTTGAAGGGTTTGTGTTGCGGCCTGACTACTCCGCCGTATCGTGTCGATTTGTGACTCGGTTTTTAATATAATTCCCATATTGAGCTCGCTCTCAGTGTTGTTGTTCTATTTAAAAAAATGAACCCTAATGCCCTTTTCCTTAGCCATATCGAACATAATGCTCAGGTGTTCCGTGGTGGGACAAGACTTGCCTTTTTCCCATCGTGAAACTGTGGACTGGTTTACGTTGAGCGTCTGTGCAAATGAAATTTGCGTCATGCCCAGGCAGCGTCGAAGGTAGGCGGTTTGTGTTAGATCAAATGGAGACATGGGGTAATGGGTAATGGGTAATGGGTGATTTCGTTTTATGCGTAGCGTGCATATGCTTTGCATGCATATTATATAAATGAGGGTTATTTGGCAAGAAAAAAATCGGGTTAGATAGCCTTGTGATTAAATACGTGGTCTACAGCTGAAAGAAGATTCAATTCTGTAAACTGACATCCGGTTGCGTCATCTTTGACGGTGAAACCGGTCATCTTGAAGATTTGTAACATGGCCTCAGCGATATTATCCCCGTCGCGTGGCCAGGGATAGTCGGTTATTTCAATGGCTTCTCGGAGGATCATTGCGCAGGCCGCTGCGTAGGCGTTAGAAGAAGAGGTTGCCTCGGCCGCGACCAGAAGGTCTGTATTTGAATATCGGTCCAGATGCACCTCGTGTTTGCGGGGTATGGTCGCGCCGATGGCAAAGCAAAAGGGTTGGCATGCAGGCCATGAAATCCCATCCGTGTAATGATGGTTTCCACAAGGGGCGCTCACCCAAATCCCTTGTTCACGGAGAGCGAGCAGCTGTTGATCAATAGGTGAAGGGCAGGGACTGGCGTGGCGCTCATCATCAAGGGGAGAAAGATTTACGGCCGTGATATGGTATTTTTCATGTTGATCCAATACCCATTGTAAGCCTGCAGACAACGCCGGGGCTTCGTCCTGATTTTGCAAATGGACAATGGTTACACATCGGACCTGAGCTACGGAATTATTGTAGGCGACACCATATACCCCCTGATGCTTCAAGGAGGACGGATAGCCAACAGACGTACCATGATAACCTGGTGATACCGGGGTGGGATCGTCATTATTCTCTATACTGTTATATGTGGCAATGACCTTCGGTCCCCAGGCCATCTTCGTCTGCCATGGTGGGTCCGTCAGATCACATCCATCATCAAGAATCGCTAAACACTGTCCTTTTCCCCAGGTCAGTACATTTCCATATTTTTTCCAGGTATCAATGACACCCATCTGCCGAAAGCAATCGACATGGTATGGGCTGGGCTGATTTGAACCACTGTCGGGGGGTGGGTTCGAGCCATCACGAATCTGTTGATGTTTTTTGTTGTCCATCCTGTTAGTTTCGGTTAGGTGTTGACTTCCATAGTGCCTTCGCTGACCATCACGCTGGTACCGCCAATCCATATGGAGGTGACCTGGCCTGCCTGCTTCTCCGTCCGGGCATCCAGGACACTGGGTCTTCCCATTTCAACGCCCTGGGCGATCCGCCAGGTGAAGTGACCATCTTCTGATTCATTTAAGTGGCTGATCAGGCCCACCAGGGCACAGTTGGCACTACCGGTAGCGGGATCTTCGACGGCATTGTCGAGGGGCGCAAACATACGCGCTCTGATATCAAAATCATCGTTACTCCGGATATACAGATGAATATCGGGTACGATCTCTTCTGAGATCAAAGCATCTAACCGTTCCATCTTAATAGCTGCCTGCGCCAAGACGTTACGGTCCTTCAGTTCTGCGATCAGGAACGGTAACCCGACCGAAGCCACCTGGGGAGGATGCACACGTGTGATAATATCATCCGGTTTAAGCGAAATAACCGACGCCATAAATTCTGCCGATATAGTTTTTCCAAGGGAAATCTGTTGGGGGGCTGTTAATTCACAACGGATATGGCCATTTTTTTTATCAATCGCTATAGTGACGAGCCCCGCCTTTTCCTCGAAGGTCACGGTATGAGAGGATGTAAAGGGTCCCAATGCGCCTATGGTTGTCAGGGTAAAGGCCGTTCCTATATTCGGATGGCCTGCAAAGGGAATTTCCATCGTGGGCGTGAAAATTCGAACCTTACGGGTGTGGCCCATTTCGGGAGGAAATACAAAGGTGCTTTCTGAATAATTAAATTCACGAGCGATCTGTTGCATTTGCTGATCCGATAGACCGTTGGCCTCGGGAAAAACAGCCAACGGATTACCACCGAATCGGGTGTCGGTGAATACGTCACAGGTATAAAATCGATATTTCATGTTCGGTTATGTTCCTCTGATCTATCAGGTGGCCCGGCGCCATCGTTTCGGATTTATAGCGGGTGCGTCTGTTTTCATCCCTTCGGGTTTATGCGCCTGTTTCCATGCAAGCCCCGTTGTATTGAGACTCTGGAGAAATCGCTTGGTTTCTTCGGGTGCTGAAATGACCAGGTCGGGCGCCCATTCTTCCATGGGTCTGACCGGTCCGGCCCAGGCCGGTCTGTAGCCCAGTTGTACGAGTGTCCGTTGATCATGGGTTCTATTGGGATGAGTCCCATGAAACATATTGATGGGAATAATCACAGCCGTGCCAGCTTTCGGACATAAGGTGATTTCCCCTGGATGAGACTTGTACCTCACATAGGGATCCGCTTCAGCGTGAAAAGAAAGATGAGAACGCGGGACCACGCGAAAGGGCGCTCTTTCTGGTGGCAGGTCGTCGAGGTAATAGAGCACACGAAGCAACCGTGGGGAACTGCCCTCATATCCAAACAAGGAAGATCCGAAAGGTTGTCCATCTGTATGCAATGAGATCGGGGGCGATCCAGACAGAGTCCGGGTGAATAGCCCATGGGTGAATACGATGTCGGGCCCGAGCAGAACCTCAAGGAATTCCACTACTGGCGGATGGGCGATCAATCTTGCCAACGTTGGACTGTACCATTGTGGTTCTCTAAAAAAGGTTTGGGCCGTGCTATAATCCTTGGTTTTCATCGGGGCATCTGTCATTTCAGCTTTGATTTTGTTCATGGTGGACATATCTAACATATCCGGTAAGATGACATACCCTTCCACTTCAAGATGCTGGATTTTTTGTTCAAGGGTGAATGTGCTGAAATCAGTTTCATCCACATGCATGAACCCAATCTCCTCTTCAGGGTCGATATGTACCACGTGGTCTACCATGAGGACCTCCTTTAATTATTCGTCAACCAGCCTTTAACCACCGCTTGATCTATCTGTGCTTCAATCCAGTGAAACAGGCGGGGAATCAATGCTTTAATGGGTTGATTAACCTTGAGCACTTGACTGCGGGATATATTCTGCTCCTTCCAACTCTTTCCTTCACTCTCTAAATTATGTACAAAAGGGAGTAAGCGGTCCGCGACCTTAAGCAGTTTACTTTCGATGGTGTTCTGTTGTTCGTATTCTAACCAAAAGTGTTTAAACTGGTCAAGTAATTCGGGATAGAGGCGACAGATTCTGTCCATGCATGCAGATTCTTGATTAAATTTATGAGATTGATCAGGGGCATAGACCGGGGTGTCACCGTGATCGATTTCACAAAGGTCATGGATGATCGCCATTTTTAATAATTTCAGCTGATCCACTGGATGGTTGCCCGCTTCCGAGAGCATCCACACGGCGACGGCCGTATGCCAGGAGTGTTCCGCTGAATTTTCCCGTCGTGAGCCACCGGCGACATAGGACTGTCGCGTAACGGATTTCAGTTTGTCAATTTCTATCAGCGCAGATGTAAGTTTTGTTATATCCATTGATAGGCCCATGGATCTGGCGTCCATGGACAGGGACGCACAGGACGCCAGATCAGATATGGCTTAGTGGGCATGCCCGTGGCTGAGTTCTTCTTCTGTTGCCGCCCGGACGCTAATAATATCAATATCAAAATTCAGGACTACGCCAGCCAGAGGATGATTCGCATCAATGGTGACTTCATCACCCTCTATTTTTTTTACAACAATATGCTGGGTTGAACCTTCTGGAGACTCGGCTTGGAAGGCCATACCCACTTCAACCGCCTCTGCATCCTCAAAGGCACTCTTCGCAATAGTCTGGACCAGCTCAGGCGAAATCTCACCGTATCCGTCCGCAGGTTCAACGCGCACCTTTAGTGAATCTCCCGCTATTTTACCTGTGAGTGATTTTTCCAATCCGGGTATGATGTTCCCTGCCCCATGTAAAAACGCCATAGGTTCTGCCCCTTCAGAACTATCCAGCATATTCCCATCATTGTCCGACAGTTTGTAATGCATGTTAACCACCAGCTTATCATCAATCATCAACGACATGATTCCTCCTTCATTTTACCTGAATATCTATGAATAACGTGGCTTGACTCCATATCCCGAGATTATTACTCACGAAATAGAAGACATTTAAGTTCATTATATTCATACGATGGGAACCCACAAGGTTTTTTTGTGGATAGGTAAATCGATCTTTTGAGGCCCGTTGTCATTAATAAAAAATACCCGGGATCATATCACTATTTAATGGTAAATAAGGTGGGAGTAGACGCATTAATTAACTTCTATTTCATCTCTACTTTCACCTTTGAGTGAACCCAGTTTTCGAAGGGCGGGCGAAATAATCGCCATGGTCGTAACCACGACGATGGTTCCGATGCCACCACTTACTACTGAAAAAACAGGACCAAACCAGTGGGCGACCATACCGGATTCAAGTCCGCCTAACTCGTTAGATGCACCAATAAAGACACTACTGACAGCAGAAACCCGACCGCGCATCTGGTCTGGGGTTAACATTTGCAGCAGGGTATGTCGGATGACCATGCTGATGTTGTCCAGTGCACCAGTGAGGAACAACATAAACATAGAGAGCCAGAAGGATTCTGAAAGGCCGAATAGTATGGTGGCGATTCCGAACCCGCCTACGGCCAGAAGTAGGTTCCGTCCTGCTTTTACCATCGGAGGGAGGTGGGCGATCAGGATAGCCATGAGAAAAGAGCCGACGGCAGGCGCCGCATTGAGCCAACCGAATCCCCGGGCGTCCACTTTGAGTATATCCTCCGCAAAAATAGGTAATAAATAAACGGCACCTCCCAATAGAACCGCAAACAGATCCAGGGAAATAATGATCAGTAGAATCCGTTTTTCCCGAAGAAAATCAATCCCGGCCAGGACCGTACGAAAGGAAGCCGGTTCCTTTATTTTTTCCGGGACATGATGGAAAGTCAACCCCTGAATCCAAATGATAAAAAGCAAAGAACTCATGGCACAGATGATATAGGCGGCGGGGATATGCCACAGGAGGATAAAGCCTCCGATAGCCGGACCGGCGACTGATGTAATCTGAAATAGGCTGGAATTCCATGTCACCGCATTGGCGAAGACCTCGCGCGGTACAATCTGAGGCAGTAAGGCGATACGGGCGGGACGCCCAAACATAACAAAGGCTGCATCGAGAAAGAGGAGCATGTACATGAGTTCGGTCGGTCCTTCATATAAGGATAGGACTGCTAAACCCAACGAAGTGACCGTCATGCCTATCATGCTTAAAGTGACCAGATGCAACCGGTTGTAGCGATCGGCAATAAAACCTGCCGGTAGAGCCAATAACATGGTGGGAACCGCCTGCATGAGCCCTACGAGGCCTAATGATAAGGCCTCACCCGTGCGTTGATACATTTCCCAACCGATTGCCATGCCCTGTATCTGGGTGCCGATAGCGGCGAAAAACCAGCCAAAGACATATCTACGATAGCCAGCCACACGAAAGGCCGCGTAAGGATCATGTTTTTCTGTATTGATTCGTGCCGTCCTTTCCGGTTAATCCAATAAGCCGTACGATATTATTATGTCCCCCTATCTTATTCAGATCTTAAGGACATAGAAAACAACAATAGTCGAGAATCCCATTGGATCTGTAGGAAAACAGCAAAAAGAATTTCAAAGTGAAAACTGAGATGATCGATCGGTGCTGTTTTATAGACCAACTCTGCTATTTCGAGTGTATCATGATTGGCGTGGAGCCGCCAGTTAAATCCATGGATACAGACGACTTTCACGTCTGGATATCGATCACCCCGCCCTTTATACATCCGCAATACAACCAGGCTGTTTATGTCCGAGAAATGCCGATTTCTTTTTCGCAGGACAGGTTGCATGTGGGCGTGTGGAATGAATTGCTGCATATGTCGCTCGTACTCATCCGGATCATCAAAGTCACCATGGCCATTTGGAAGAGGGAAGCTTTAGGCCTGTGCATCATAGATCATGAAACCTCTAAATTTGATTTATGATGCACAGGCCATAGGGTCTATATTGGGTTTATTCCTATTGATATTAATCATCAGTGGCCCTTATTATCAAGAACCTTGTGTCAAAGGCCCCTCCATCACCATCTATAAATCACCAAGTATTCTACATAAATCCTCATGTCCCTATCTGACATCCATACCAAACATACCTCACGAGACCAGAAGACCCCTTCCCTTGAGCTTCCCGTATCCGCAGGGTTAACGCTCAGAGCCATAGGCGTTGGGCTGGTGCTGTCGGTGATGCTGAATATATGGGGGATTCATTCCTCGTATGTGACCAATGCATCGATCGTCAGCCTCGCCTATCTGCCGATTTCCGCCGTATTTCCCTTTGTGGTGGTGGTCTTCGGATTAAATCCATGTATCAAGCGGATGATGCCGGGGAAGGGTTTTACCCGACAGGAATTGATCATTGTTTTTTTCCTGGTTTTTACGGCCTCTGCCATCCCCGCCTGGGCCTTCAGTTCCTAATGGCTGTATTCAGCTTTTTTTTCGTCTGGCTGGTCAAAGCCGTGATATTCAAAGTCGGGGCTGTGACGCTCTAAGGACCGTTCAACCTCTGGTTATCGGTATGATTGTCGCCTATGCCATCGGGGTGTCTTTATCCTTCGTGATAGACTTGATCTGGTTTCCTGCTAACGGGCATCAGATTCACTCATTTTGATCCCATTTTTTCCATCTACACCTATTGACACTCTGCCTGAATTGCCGTATCATATGGGCCGAAGTTAGTGATTACTTACTTTCTGACTGTTACCCGAATTGCGGCGTAACCTCAGATCATAATGTAGATGAAGGAGATCCATTTATGATAGGCCGGTTCTTGCGGCAGTATGTGATGCTCGGCGGATTATTGGGCGTGGTCAGTCTGTCGGGTTGCGGGGAGAACGGGAATGCAGCCGACGAAAAAGAAGTAAAACAGGAAAAGCGCGCGGTCAATGTGAATGTCCATCCGGTACAGCTTCGTTCTTTTACTAACTACCTGAATCTGGTAGGTGTAGTCCAACCCCGGCGGCGGGTGGTCGTCAGCATCGAAGCAAATGGGATGATTGAACGGGTCGCCATTGAAAAAGGCGATCGGGTAAAAAAGAACACCATTCTGGCAGAAATTCAGGATAATCTGTTGCAGGCAGAAGCCCTTGAAGCAGAAGCGGCATTAAAAATCAGTCAACTCAATTTAACCAACCAGAAGACGCTGTTCGATCAACATGCCGCTTCCGAATCCGCTTACCTCGAAACACAATATAACCACGACATCGCCAAAGCCCGGTTGACCCACGTACAATCCCGGTTGAGCAAGACGATAATCAAAGCGCCCATTTCAGGGGTGATCGACAACCGTGTTATGGAAGAGGGAGAGCTGGCTATAGCCGGTACGCCCTTTGTAGAAATTGTTGATATAACCCGGGTCAAAATTCAGGCCGGCGTGCCAGAACAACATCTGCGATATGTACAAAAAGGGACGGAAGCCATTTTAAAATTTCCGGCCTACCCGGATCTGATGAGCGAGGGGCGCGTAACTTATATGGGCACCACGCTGAATCCCGATAACCGAACGGTATCGATTGAGATCGAAATACCCAATCCAGATGGAATAATGAAACCAGAAATGGCAGCGGCCATCCGGGTAGTAAAAGATTTTATGGATGAAGCCATCGTTATTCCTCAGGATGCGGTGATCGATACGGATCAGGGTATGATGGTATTCATTGCGGATGGGAATTTAGCAAAATCCATGCCGGTGACCCTGGGATCTGTGTCTAAGGATCAGGTGGTGGTGACAGAAGGTTTGCAAGTGAATATGCCTTTAATTACTGTAGGACATCGGGATCTGGTTGATGGTGAACTTATCAATATTAAAAAATAAAGAAGCGGACAGGCAAGGAGTAAAGGAGGGTATTATAAACAGGTTTATCTACCCTTACTATACTCACGCCTGCCTTTAACAGGAGTGGAAGTCTATGTTTGTATCGGACGTAGCCATAAAGAATAAGATCAGCGTGTTTGTCCTGACCGCCTTACTTATTTTGATGGGAGCGATGTCGTATATCACGTTGCCGCGTGAATCGGCCCCTTCGATTACTATTCCGAAGATTATCGTGGCTACTCCCTACTTTGGTGTCTCTCCGGCCGATATTGAGAACCTGGTCACGCAACCCATTGAAAAACGGCTTAAGGAACTCTCGGATGTGAAGGAAATCACCTCTACGTCCAGCGAAGGTATCTCGACGGTCGTCGTAGAATTTGAAACGGATGTGGATATTGATAACGCCCTGCAGAAGGTCCGGGAGAAGGTCGATCTGGCCACGACTGAAATTCCGGAAGATGCTGAAGAATCAAGCATCCAGGAGATTAACTTTGATAATATCCCTATCCTGGTCGTTAATGTGGCTGGTTCCCACAATATGGTCACACTCAAGGATATTGCCGAAGATCTCGAAGACCGGATAGAAACCATCTCCGGCGTTCTGGATGTCACGCTGGCGGGAGGATTGGAACGGGAAGTCCAGGTCGATGTCGATCCGGATCGGATGCACTATTACAATCTGGGCTTGGAAGATATCATTGAGACCATTCAGAAGGAAAATTTGAATATGCCGGGGGGCTCAATCAACACGAGCACACTTCGGTATGCCGTGCGTGTCCCGGGAGAATTTACCAGTACGGAAGAGATCAGTGGTCTGGTCATCGAAGCCAGGGACAATCAACCTATATTCATCCGAGACGTGGCTACGGTTCGCTTCGGCTTCAAAGAGGCCGCCACCTATGCGCGGTTTAACGGACGGCCCTGTGTCTCTTTAAACGTTCAGAAACGTAGTGGCGAGAATTTGATCAGAATTGCCGATGCCGTTAAAGCTTTGCTTGAGGAAGAACGGAGCAGACTGCCTGAATCGGTAGAGCTTACCGTTCTTGCGGATCAGTCAAAAGATATCCGGCGTATGGTGAGTGATCTGGAAAACAACATCATTTCAGGTTTGATCCTGGTTGTCCTGGTTCTGTTCATGTTCATGGGCGTCCGCAATGCGCTGTTCGTGGCGATAGCGATTCCCCTTTCCATGCTGCTGTCATTTATTGTGATCGAAGCCATGGGATACACCCTGAATATGGTGATCCTCTTCAGCCTCATTCTGGCCCTTGGTATGCTGGTGGACAATGCGATCGTCATTGTTGAGAATATTTATCGCCATCGCGAGGAGGGGTATCCCCTTGTTGAATCAGCTATGAAGGGAGCCAGTGAGGTGGCCGTCCCAGTCATCGCCTCTACGCTGACGACGCTATGTGCCTTTGCTCCCATGCTTTTCTGGCCAGGGATTATCGGTGAGTTCATGGGGTATCTACCGGCCACGCTCATCATAACACTGACGGCCTCTCTTTTTGTCGGGTTGGTGATTAATCCTACGGTCTGTTCCGTATTAATGACGATAAATATAAAACACCATGAGCAGCTATGGCTTCAGCGGTTTCGACTGACCTACCAGCGGTTCCTCGGTTGGTCGCTCGACCACCGGTTGCGGATTCTGTTGACGACCTGGGGATTGTTGGGCGGCATGTTTGTTCTTTACGGCTTTGTAGGCAAAGGCGTAGAATTTTTTCCCGAGACCGAACCCAACCAGGCGTATATCGAGGTCAATGCGGCCATCGGTACCAAGCTCGATGTGTCTAATGATATAGTGAAACAGGTAGAAACGGCCCTGGTAGGTATTCCTGACATCAACCAGTTTACTTCAAATGTGGGCTCCTCCCCCGACCCTCAAGATTTTGGTGGCGGTGGCGGTGGTACACCGCATAAATCACGGGTCATTGTCGATTTTGTCGATCGAGCCGATCGATCTCAGTCTTCCTTTGCTACGGTTGAGATGATCAGAGATCGTATGGCCGATCTCGTAGGGGCCCGGGTGGAGATCGTAACCCCCTCGGAAGGCCCGCCGACCGAACCACCTGTTAAAATTGAAATTGTCGGTGACAACTTCGCCACGCTGGGCCGATTGTCGAAAGAAATTACACAACGTATTCAGGATACACCCGGTCTGGTTGATTTAAAAGATGACTATGACTCTGGTAAACCTGAATTAAAAGTGGAAATAAACCGGGATCAGGCGGCGCTTCTAAAACTGAATACCTCGAAAATCGCCCAGACCGTACGCACCGCGATCAATGGCACGGAAGCATCAGAATATCGGGTTGGCGAAGATGAGTATGATATCGTGGTCCGATTTGCTGAGCAGTCGAGAGGCACGTTCGCTGATCTGGATCGGGTGTATGTGATGCACGAAGGAGAACTGATCTCATTGGCTAACCTGGCAGAAGTAAAGGTGGTTGGTGGCGTCGGGGCCATCAAGCGTAAGGATCAGGAACGAGTCGTGTCGATCATCGGTAATGTAGAAGGTCGGCTACCGAGCGAGGTCCTTCAAGATATTCAGACTTCTATGAACGGGTATAATCTTCCCAGCGGTTACCTCGTCCGATATGCCGGTGAAAATGTAGAACAGGACGAAGCGGCGGCGTTTCTTACCAGGGCCTTCATCATTGCCCTTCTGATGATCACCCTCGTACTGGTTACGCAATTCAATTCCATTACCATGCCCTTCATCATCGTGATGACGGTATTTCTATCACTGATCGGTGTTCTGTTAGGGTTAATCATCACGGCAACCCCATTTGGAATTATTATGACCGGTATCGGGGTTATCAGCCTTGCGGGTGTCGTCGTTAACAATGCGATTGTCCTGATTGATTATATCCGAAAACTCAGGGATCGCGGTCTCGGACGACGGGAGGCTATTATCCAGGGCGGGGTAACGCGTTTGCGACCGGTACTTTTAACGGCGATAACTACCATCCTGGGTTTAATTCCCTTGAGTACCGGGTTCAGTGTTAATTTTGCGACATTAAGCCTCGAAGTCGGTGGTGAGAGTTCTCAATGGTGGGGACCAATGGGTATTGCAGTAATCTTCGGGCTGGCCGTCGCAACAGTCTTGACGCTGGTCGTTTTGCCCGTGATGTACGATGTGTTGACTGGACTCACGGAACGGGTCAGGCATGAACAGACCGCAGAAAGCCGAGAGCCGGTAGAAGACATAGCACCTGCAGGTAGCGAGCCAGCACCTGCAGGATAAAAGATGTGCTCATCCGGTGATTTGAACTTCGGGTAAACCCAGATCAGACAAAATATTCAGGGATTGTAAAGCCAGAAACATAAATCCAGGAGACCACACGTGGCAGCAGTGCGGATGTCGGCGGCCGATCGACGTGAGCAAATAATTAGCGTGGCCGGTGCATTATTTGCCGAACAGGGGTTTAAGGGAACGACCACCAAACAAATTGCGCTGAAGGCGGAGATCACCGAGGCCCTCGTTTTTAGATATTTCGAAAAGAAAGAAAATTTGTATTTAGCTATTATTGACAACAAAATGCAGGAATTGGCCACATGGGATTTATCTGGTATTCAAACCTGTATAAACTTAAGGGATGATGCCGGGGTCTTTGAATCTACCGCGCTGATCATGTTCGAAGAATTACATCGTGATCCGACTTTGATGCGTCTTCTTTTATTCAGTGCCCTGGAAGATCATGCGTTGTCGGATCTGTTTTTTAAACATCAAATGATAGATCTGGTAGAAACTTTAGGGCATTATATACGAGGTCGCATGGATGAAAAGGCGTTTCACACGGCCGATCCTATGCTTGCGGCGCGCGGTTTTATCGGTATGATCATTCATCAGGTTCTCATGCGCGAATTGTTCCGGCATGAGGTTTATGTGCAATACGAGGGGCGGTCGGTCGCCTCTGCCTATACACGTCTCTTTTTAGACGGGATAGAGACAAGGGGAACCGACGAAGCTACGAAGATACAAAACAGGGAAATAATCTCTACTCATGTAGAGTAAATACCTTCAATGTACTTTCCCCAATAATGAAGGGGATCGAGGGGGACTTCATGAAAAAGGCTGCATCCATCGGGCTGGCGATTATTTTTATGGTCAGTACGTTATCTCAAGTATCGGCTCAGAATTCCAACACCGTTCTATTGACACTTGAACGAACGGTTCGTATGGCGCTTGAAAATAATGAGACCTACATCAGCGCTCAATTGGAATCCGGCAAAGCAACATCACGTGTGAAAGAGGCGATATCCGAAGCCTTGCCACGGCTCAATCTAAACAGTCTGGTGACCAGGAATTGGTCTTTGCCCGTGTTCAACTTCGGGGGGCAGAGTTTCAAGGCAGGTACAGATAATGTGATGAACATCGCCTTGAATTTTGAGCAACCCATATACAGTGGCGGGAAACTATGGGATGGTCTGAAAGCCGCCCGGTATTTCGAGGATTTATCCGACGCCACACGTGAGCAGATTCATCAAAATGTCGCCCTGAATGTCCATCAGGCGTATTATGCCGTATTACTGGCCGAAAAATTACTGGTGGTGAGTCAGGCCTCGCATGATCGCGCGGCCGCCCAATTAGAGCAGATCAAAAAATTTCATGCTGCTGGTACCAATTCTGAGTATGATGTCCTTCGCGCTCGTGTTGAAGTCTCCAATGCCAAGACACCCGTGATTCAAGCAAAAAATACCGTGGTGGTTGCAAAGGCTAATTTAAAAAGTCTCATCGGCATTCCTCAAATCACGGGGATACAGATCACAGGTGATTTTGATGTGACCACCTTAGCCCTGCCGATAGACCTGCCGCAAGCGATTCAAACGGGTGTTTCACGACGGGCAGATTTACGTGCTGCAGAATTCCAGACAAACTTTACGGACAAAACCATCAATATAGCCCGCAGTGAAGGTCGACCGGAAGTATCTTTATCTGCCGCATACCGTATGCAGGCACAACTAAATGACGCTCAGGTTTCTTCTATAAAATTTAACGATTTCATCCGTAGTTGGGATACATCACTCAGCATCCGAGTGCCAATCTTCGATGGCCGGCAGACCTCTGCCCGTGTGGATCAAGCCGAGGCAGATTATGAGTTGGCCGTTTATGGTGAAAATCAGCTCAGAAAACAGGTGGAGGTGGAAGTCATCCAATCATATCTGAATGCCCAGGAAGCACGGGAACGTATGGCCGCCGAAGCAGAAACGGTAGACCTGGCCGAGCGGGGTCTTGCTATAGCCCAGGTTCAGTATGAAGGTGGGATGATTACTCAGTTAGAACTCATCGATGCCCAGTTGACGGTGACGCAGGTGCAGACCAACCATGTCACGGCCAAGCATGACTATGCGGTGGCTGTAATCACGCTTCAAACAGCTCAAGGGGCATTGAAAATACCGGTGAGTTCAGAGGGTGAATAAGCAGAAATCTGGATAAATTCGATGGTTAGATGGATAATAAAGTTGTGATGGTATTTGAAGATTTATTTTTGTTATAATAATATATTTTATAACAAAAATCCGGTGTGGTTGATCAGAGCCTCTTTTTATTTCTTAATAGTGGTTCTATTTTTTTTGAGGAGAATGGCATGAAGCGATGGTGTATGCTTCTTCTTGCGTTGTTTGTTATGGGAACCACCGTCCAGGCAGAACCGCCTTATAAAGCGGATTTTATGCCCGGTCCTTTAGATATCAAATCTCACAGACCACCTATCTGTCCGTCTCACGAGGTGATAACGAGGGGAACCATATTTTACTCCGAGTTACGCCTGACGGAAAAATAGAAGAAGCCTCCCTGACCCAGGCCATGTTCTCGAAGAAGGAGCTCACAAATCCGATTTCAATGGATGCCAAATCCAGTCGTGGTGAAAGTATGCGGGTAGAGGCCATCACAGATCTGGTCTATTCAGATGGCGCGCTCTACGTGGCCGGGTTATCCAATGAAGAGTTCGCCTCAACATTGCGTGTGGTGTCCTTTCCATTTGACCCTTTCGAAACGGCGACAAGCATTGAGATCTACCATGCTGCACATCAAAAGTATGAGACCCATGCCCCGATCCGCACCCTGATGACTTATCAATTGGAAAACAAACCACATGTACTGGCTTCCTATACCTGTACACCGTTGGTTACCTTCCCGATTGAACAGCTTAAGAACGGGGTGCATCTCAACGGCAAGACCGTCGCTGAATTTGGTTCAGGAAACCGGCCATTGGATATGATTGCCTATAAAAACAACGGGAAAGATTTTATCCTGATGGCGAACAGCAACCGGTCCCTGATGAAGATTGACCCTGTTGATATCGTGAATCAGAAAACGGGCATTACGACACCCGTCACGGAACGGTACGGCACCAGTGGGATTCCGTTCATATCTGTGAACCAGGTTAACGTGATGCAGATCGACAATCTTAATGCCGAATATATCGTTGCATTACAGAGAATGAGCAATGGATCGTTGAACTTGCGGTCGTTGGCTAAATCAAGGCTGTAAGCCGATGGATGGGATGGTGTGGACGATAGGCATGTTCACGTGGCCCCCTTTCTATTTTGTTAATTTTTGACCGTCAGATAAGCCATAAGCCCGGTGCGAAAGCACCGGGCTTATGGCTTAAGGGGCTGAGGGCTTGTTGATATTGCCAGGGAGAATCACCTGGCTAATAGGGATACACGTTACTGTTATGTGGCTTATCTGTATTTTTTTGGTCTCGTTATGGCTTCCTGGGGATTGGGTGCTGGCCGGGTCGTTTCCTCAGGATAAACCGGTTGTTCAACTTAACCAGGACCTCAATAGTCCACATTACGGGACGATAGAGGTGACCGGTCTGGCTACTGGTGTGCTGAGTGCCCTCTCCTCGAGAGTATTGACTGCACAGGGTTGGCAAGCGTTGTTCCCTGTATTTACTGGTGGAAATATATCAAAAACTACCGATCACCCAGGCTCCTCGGGACCTATACCGTGGGCGCCGACCTCATCCGGTTCACACCTCGTTTCCCATTGATCAAAGGATTGCCGTACTCTGCCCGGGTTGACCGGGATATTTTATTTATTCTGATCGAGAGGACAGGGGCGGGCATGTCCCGAAATCTTGAAGCCACGTTCACCTTACCCAAATCCGATCTGGTAGCGTCTACGGTGGTTACACAAATCTACCCAACAGCTGATGAACTCCCCGAAAATCAACTAAAATTTTATCTGCATTTTTCAGCACCAATGAAAAGGGGGCAAGCCTATCAGCGTATTCATCTATTGGATGCGTCCGGCCGTCAGGTCGATGTCCCTTTTTTGGAATTGACGCCGGAATTGTGGGATTTAAAGACGCAACGATTGACGCTGCTATTTGATCCGGGTCGCATTAAACGTGGTCTTCGACCTCATGAGGATTTAGGTATGGCTTTGCAGGAAGGACGAGCTTACCGGCTGGTGATCGACAGGCATATGCTGGACGCCAGGGGACAAGATCTCCCCCAGACTTTTGAAAAACATCTTACTGTTGTGGCGGCAGACCGGATGGCTCCAAACTATACCCGCTGGTCCTTGACCACACCCACGGTCAACACCTATGCACCCGTAACAGTCAATTTTCCCGAACCACTTGACCATGGTCTCCTGGGTCACTTGTTTGCGGTTCAGGATTCAGTCGGCAACGATGTACCTGGTGATATCGAGATTATGAGAAATGAAACCATGTGGGCATTTGTACCCAGCAACACCTGGGAAACGGGTGAATATACAATCCTGATTGACACCAGGATTGAAGACCTGGCTGGGAACACACTGAATTATTTGTTCGACGTGGATATTCAGCAAGAAGGCAACCTCTCCCCGGATCAGACCCCATTTGTAAAGCTTCATTTCAAAGTGACCGTCCCCTAATCCCCTTCCAATAAGTACTCACCCGTAAGACAAACTTGACCGGACATATAGAAGGTGCATCGGTTTAACCAAGTTGGTTTCTACGCACGTCACCGCATAAGTTCATCCTGTTTCGTCTACTAAAAGGGATGATCCACCGATGGCAAAGAGAGATGATTATATTGGAATATTCACAACGAAACGCAACACCACACGGAAATATGCGATGTAGGTTTACCCGCCAAAGCAGGCGCAATATCTTATTGCTTCAGATCGTTGCTGGAGGAATTGTCCCGAGTTGAATTAAAGGGAAGAAGAAGCATCCAGGGGAGTCGAACGACCCGATGCTTGGACAGGTTGGCTAGACCGATGGTCATCCGTTGATGACCGAGGAATGGTTGGGCCCGATATGTTCTGAACAGGCGGTCCCACCAGGGGAGGTTGAAGCCGAAATTCATATTGGCTTCGGTAAGATCTACAGAGTGATGGACCCGATGCATGTCGGGTGTAACAAGGAAAAGCCGCAGGATATGATCCACCGGCCCAGGTAAACGGATGTTGCTGTGATTGAACATGGCGGTGGCATTTAAAATCATTTCGAAAAGGATAACGGCCCAAGCTGGCGGTCCAAGGGCCAGAATTGCCATGATTTTTATGCCCATAGATATCAGAATTTCCAGGGTGTGAAATCGTAACCCGGTCGTCACATCTATGTTGGGATCAGCATGGTGGACCATATGCAGCCGCCAAAAAAGTGGCACGGCATGAAAGAGCACATGCTGGCTATAGACGGTTAGATCCAGTAAAACGATCGTGATAACGCCCACCATCCATGGATATAAAGAGAGATCCAGTAGATGGAACAGTCCCCATCCGTTTTCCTGTGCCATGACGGCCGCGCCTACGGCGGTAATCGGTAGAACAAGGCGCAAGATCAGGGCGTTGAACGTGATAAGGCCCAAATTACTAGACCAGCGTAATCGCCGGCTCACCGTGAGATCCCGCATAGGTGTGGCCAGTTCCCACAAAGCCATTAAAATCAGTACGCCGAGAAACAGGCTCAGCCGAAAGGTTGCTTCATCTTCAATGAGAAACATAATTGGATACTCTGATTCGATCTTAACCGGCGGTTTGAATCTCTTGTTAAGATCTTTTATCTGACCTTGACATCTATTTCGAGGCGTGTATATAGTTCAGAATAATATATATAAGTCCCAAGTGTCAGCAAGTGAAAAGAGTAGGTGCACTGGCAGGTCGGTGAAGAAGGATGTATACGATGAAAGCAGCTGTGATGACCACATTACGTTCACCACTTGAGGTACAGAATATATCCGATCCCACGCCTGGACCGGCGGATGCTGTTATTCAGGTAGAAGCCTGTGGTATATGTCGGAGTGATTGGCATACCTGGCAAGGTGATTTCAAGTCTGATTTGCCGCTTGTTATGGGTCATGAATTTGGCGGAACGATTGAAGACATAGGGAAGGATGTAAAGCATTTTAAGGCGGGAGACCGGGTTACCGTCCCTTTCCACATGGCGTGTGGTCGATGTGCGTACTGCTATTCAGGACAATCCAATATCTGCATGAAGTTAGGGACGATC